>Ga0209376_1000185_pt1 | contig 68188 bp, 71 predicted proteins | sample GraSoiAngelo_134_FD_185891 | JGI IMG/M metagenome (GOLD analysis project Ga0209376, IMG submission 185891) | Grasslands soil microbial communities from the Angelo Coastal Reserve, California, USA - 14_0929_05_30cm (SPAdes) (version 2) | ecosystem: Environmental > Terrestrial > Soil > Grasslands ... | reverse complement strand
TGTATGGCGTCGCCGGCCACCGCTCCTCAGTCGCTCCTCTCGCTCAGGTCGGGCTCAGACGTGGGCCTCGCGCGGGTCCATCGTCTGGTCGCGCGGCGGCTCCTGACCGCGCTCGATATACGAGGCGTGCCGGCCGCAGCCGTGGCACGTGAGCGTGATCCGCTCCGATGCGGCCGACAAGCCTTGCCCACCCCGCCGGCGGGGCGACCGCACGATCGACCGGGTACCACACGACGGGCAGACCAGGGGAACGTGCTCCCGGTCTGCCGCGATCAGCGCCAGCGCTTCCGGCGCCCGATACTCCTTGATGCCGCGTCTCCCCACGCCTGCCGTGCACCTCCAATCGAGAAATGTAGCAACCCCGGGAAGGGCTCCCGCCGCCTTGACACCCTCCGCCCGGGGCGTATCTCTCACGGGAACGGGAGGTTGCCATGGACGGTCGGGCGTACGAGCCACTGGCGGAGATCGAGGTCGATCAGGTCAAGCCGGAGCGCCAGGGCTTCATGCTCACCGGCCAGGGTCCCGACAACGCGGAGTACCAGCTCGACCTCCGGTTCGGGATGCCGCTCGATCCCCGCACGCGCACGGTGCTGGGGGAGCTGCTGTCCCACTCCGATCTGATCATCTCGCGGCGCGCCCCGGGCGGCCTGGCCCAGGCGCTGCGCCAGCGGCGTAACCGCGCGCCGCAGCGCTAGTTGGCGTCAAAATCCTTGACGGTCCCGAAGGTGGGATGTAGCTTGGCGCGACCTTCAGCGCCGGAGCAGCGTGCTTCATGCCAGCCGAACTCGGCGGGTCGCAGATCTCGTCGCTGCTCGAAGCCCTCCCCGGTATCGCCAGTGTGTTGCGCAGCCCGGTCGCCGACGCGCTCGTCAAGGCGATCCGGGCGGCGGCCGGCGTGGGTGATTTTTCGGCCGAGGACGCCGAAGAGCTGGTGCGTTACGCTGTGCGCCGGGGGTTGATCGGCCCGGACGAGGGGGACCGGGTCCTCGCCGAGGTGCAGGTGGCGCTCAAGTCGCGGCGCAAGGTGGTCAAGAGCGCGAAGCCGAAGGCGGCCAAGAAGAGGCCCGCGAAGAAGAAGTTCCGCCGCTAGCCGTGAAGGGCACCGCCCTCCTCCTCATCGCCTTTGCCGGGGCCTGCTCGTCCGCCCCGAAACCGGCGGCCGTCGCGCCGGCGGAAATCCCCGCGCTCGTCGCCCAGACCGAGCGCGAGCCGCGCAACGCCGCGCTCAAGTTCCGGCTCGCGGCGACGCTCGCCGCCGCCGGGCGCTGCGACAGCGCGGTCGTCGTGGCACGCGCCGCTCAAAGCCTCGAGGCCGACAACGTGCGGGGGCCGCTTGTGGTGGGAGCGTGTCAGGAGCAGGCGGGGCGCTACGACGAGGCGATCGCCACGTATCAAGACTTCGCCGCCCAGCACCCCCGCGCGCGGGGCGTCGCCGCGCTACGCGCCCGCGCCGAGCTCGCGCTGCGGACCTCGGCCGAGCAGACGGCGCGCCAGGCGCTGGCGCGTGAGACCGAGCTGGCACAACAGCCGCCGCAGGCGGCGACCGTGGCAGTGCTGCCCGTGCTCGTCTCGGGCGATTCGACCTACCGCCCGCTGTCCCGCGGACTGGCCGAGCTGATCACCACCGATCTCGCCTACATCCGCACACTCAAGTTGCTCGAGCGGCTGCAGATTGGCGTGCTGCTCGACGAGCTGAAGCTGGGGACGAGCCAGCGGGCGGCCCCGGCGACGGCGGCGCGCGTGGGACGCCTGCTCCGGGCCGAACGCATGGTGCAGGGCACGGTCACGATCCCGTCGACGGGGGCGGGGTCGGTGCGGCTCACGGCATCGGTCGTGACCGGCGCCGGGGTTATCTGGCCCGTGGCGCCGGCGACGGGGCCGCTCCCACAGTTGCTCGGGCTCGAGAAGCAGGTCGTGTTCGGACTCGCGGCGCAGCTCGGGATCGCGCTGACCGAAGCCGAGCGACAGCGCATCCTGAAGGAAGGGCCGCGGAATCTCGCCGCGTTCCTCGCGTACAGTCGCGGGCTCGAGGCGATGGACGCGGGCGACTACAGCCGCGCGGCGTTTCACTTCGGCGAGGCCGCGCGCGTAGATCCGAGCTTCCGGGCGGCGTCGCAGCAGCGCCAGGCGGCGCAAACGGCGCCCGCGCTCGAGCGGGCCGGCGCCGACCCTGTCGGCTCCCTCTCCGCAGTCGACGCGCTCGAGCACGGCACCGCGACCGTCCTGTCGGCGACCGGAGGGGTCCTGTCCTCCGGCACGCTCGACGTCTTGCCGACCCCTGGTGACGTCGTCGCGCAGGCCGGCGGGACGGCATCGGGGACGGCGACGACCATCCGGCACCTCGGGCCCGAGACTGCGGGCCTCCCGTCGATCATTTCCGTCACAAACGGCATTACGATCATCTTCAAGCGGCCGCCGTGAGGCTTGCGGTTTTGCTCCTGGCCGCGATGCCGCTCGCGGCCCAGCAGCCCCGCGCCGATCTCGCCACCGCCAGGAGCGGCGTCATCCTCGACGCCTATTCGTTCGGATCGGGCTTCGCCTTCGACAACGTGGTCGAGTGGACCGTACCGGTGACCGTGTCGCAGCACCTGGGGCAGCAGCTGACCGTGGACCTCTCTGCCGCGTTCGCCCGCGCGTCGGGCGCGACCACGAGCGGCAACTTCCGGGTCTCGGGCTTCACCGACACCGATGTGCGCGCGAGCTGGGCCACGGGGTCCGGGCATCTCATCCTGGCGGTCGCGGCCACGCTCCCGACGGGGCAGGAGACGGTGCCCGACTCGACCGTACCGCTGCTGAGCGCGCTCGCGACCGAGCTGCTCGCCTTCACCACGCCGACGTTGGGCTCCGGTGGGGGCGCGACCGGCGGGTTCGCCACGGCGTTTCGGCTGGGAGAGCGCTGGGCGGGCGGCGTGGCGGCGAGCTATCGCTGGCACGCGGGCTACACACCGGTCGCGGGGGGCGGCCGGCTCGAGCCGGGAGGCGAAGGGCGGGTGCGGCTCGGCGTCGAGGGGCCGGTCGGGGCGCGCGGGGGCGGCTACTTCCGCGGAGCGGCGGTCTACACCGCGAGCGGCGTGGACACCACGGCGAGCAGCGCGGCCACTCCCAACGGCTCTCGCAGCGGCATCGGGGATCGCATCCTGGTGTACTCGAGCATCAGCCTTCCCGCGGGCGCGAGCAGCCTCGTCTTCTATGGATACGACATGTACCGCTTGCGGCCGCGCGGGCTTACCGCGAGCGACTCGAATACCGTGCAAGTGCCGCGCGGTAATGTCTTCGCGCTCGGTGCGAGACTCGAGCGGACGCTCTCGCCGGCGCTCGGCCTCGCGCCGAACGTCGAGTTTCGCAGCGAGCTGACCGGGGAGAGCGCGGGGAGCCTGACGTTGCTCGGCTGGCTCGTGCGCCCGGGAGTCGACCTGCGCTACCGGGCGAGCGGCCAGGTGACGCTGCTCGTTCAGGGCCAGATGGCGTTCGGTCGGCTCGCGGACAGCAACGGCGGCTCCGTATCGCTGGTCGGCCCACGGGCGGTCGTGCTGGTTGACTGGAGCCGGTGACAAGAAGCAGATCCTTCGCGCCTTCGGCGCTCAGCAAGAAGCAGATCCTTCGCGCCTTCGGCGCTCAGGATGACAGGCTCGCTCGCTCCGGGAAATAGAAGAAAAGATGAAACCACGCTCCGATGCAAAATTGAGTGCCGGGCCGTGAGAAAATTCCACGATGACGTCCCTCTTTTTCTTCTCAAAGCGCCACGCGGCTTGTCATCCTGAGCGAGCGCGCGGTACGCGCGCGAAGCGAAGGATCTGCTGTGAATCTCAGCATCCCGCTAGACCCGCAGCCCCCGCACCACCCCCCGGAGCTTTTCGGCCGCCTCGAGCATGTGCGCCGCGGCGGCCGCCATTTCCTGTGTCGAGGCACCCTGCTGCTGCGTGGCCGCGGTAACCTGCTCGGCGCTGCTCGCGTGCGCGGTCGCCCGGCCCGCCACCTGTTCGACCTGCTCTTTGAGCCGCTCCGCGGTCTGACGGTTCGCCTGCGCGGCGACCCGCACCCGGAGCGCGGCGTGCTCCACCTGCTCGATCGCGGCCACGATCTCCGCCAGGCCGCGCGCCGCGCCCTCCGCGATCGACTCGATGCCGCGTACCTTCGCCTGTCCGGCCGTCATCGTGGCGGTCACTTCGTCCATGTGCTCCCGGATCAAGGTGGTCGTACGCGTCACCTCCTCGGCGGCGCGCGCCGACTCGTCGGCCAACTGGCGGACCTCCTCCGCGACGACCGCGAAGCCCCGGCCGTGCTCACCCGCCCGCGCGGCCTCGATGGCGGCGTTGAGTGCGAGCAGGTTGGTTTGTGAGGAGATGCGCTTGATCAGGTCGACGAAGTCGTCGATCGCGGCCGAGAGCTGCGCCAGCTCGCCGATCTGCCGGGACGTCGTCTGCACCACCTCGCGCACGTCCAGCAGCGCCTTGCCGGCGGCCGCGACGTCCCCCCGGTGGCGGTCGGCCACGGTGCGGATCTCCTCGCCGAGTTGCGCGGTGCGGTCCGCCGCTTCGGCCATCTCGGTCGCGGCCAGCCGCAGCTCTTCGAGTCCTGCCCCCATCGTCCCCAGCGCGGAGCGCTGGTGATCCGCGCTGTCCGAGATCTCGACCATCGCGGTGGACACCTCGCTGGAGGAGGCGGCGAGCTGCTCGCTCGTGGCCGACAGGTCTCCCGCCGAGCCCGCGATCCGGTCGGACTCCCCGGCCACCTCGCCCACGATGCGCCGCAGCCGATCGGCCATGTGCTGCATCGCCTCGGCCAGCACGCGAAACTCGCGCGGCATCTCCCCTACTGTGACCGGCCGCAGGTCACCGCTCCCGAACCGTTCGGCTGCAGTCACCAGCCGGCTGAGGGGCCCATGAATCGACAACATCGCCCAGCGCGCGAGAAACAACCCGACGACGGCGATCCCCCCGAGCAGGAGCCACAGCTCTTTCTCGCGCTCACGCGAGGCGGCCGCCAGGCGGTCCGCCACTTGCGCCGCCTTCACGGCCTGGCGGGTCGCGAGATCGCGCACTAGGCGGGTCACTTCCGCCGCCTGTGGTCGCACGGCGGCCGACTGCGCCAGCGCCTCGCCGTCGCGTCCCAGGTCCTTGAGCGCATGGGCGATCGCGTAGTCCACCTGGATCGCCGCGTTCAGCTGCTTGAGTCGGCTGACCGCGATCCGGTCTTCCCCCGTGATGCCGAGCGCCTCGAGCCGCCGCTCGTAATGGAACGTCTCGTCACTGGCGGTCTGGAACAGCTGGCGCGCGTCGGCGCTCGGCGCGGCGAGGTACTGTTCGGCGCCGCGAATCTCTTCAAACACCATGGCCACAAGTCCGCTGCCGATCTCGCTCGACGCCCGCAGCCCCGCCAGCTCGTCGGCCACGGCATAGCGCATCTGCCGCAGCGTCACCGCGGCGAGCAGCGCCGTCCCCACGAGCCCGATCGCCAGCGGGATCAGTCCCGCCACGATGCGCGAGCGGATAGTGTCGAACATGCGGCGCATCAGTGCCCGCTCTCGGAAACGAGCCGGCCACCGCGGATCACGCCGATCACGACCTGCTTGCCGGGGACATCCCCGTTGGTGTCGAAGGCGACGGTCCCCGTCACTCCCTCGAACGGCGGCTTCCCGCGACCGACCTTCGCCAGGTAGTCCCGGATCGCCTGCCGGCCGGCGCCGGCCTCGGCGATGGCGCGCGCCAGCAGGTGGACGGCGTCGTAGGCTCCGGCGCCACGATGGTCCGGGCGCTGCCCCGGATACGCGCGAGCGTAGTCGGCCACGAACGTGACATTGCGGTCTTCGGGACGATCGGGCAGGTAGGCCGATGACACGTGCACGCCCTCCGCCAGTGCCCCGTCGGCCTCGATCCCCGTCAGCGCGTCGCCCCCGATCACCGGCCAGCTCAGCTTGAGCGCCTGCATCTCCCGCAGCGCGAGCTCGGCTCCGGGGCGTTCGGCGGCGAGCACCAACACGTCGACCGCTCCCCGTTGGCGCATGCGCGAGAGATACGGCTCGAGCGAGCGCGTCTCGGGGACGTAGGGGTCGGCCTCGACCACGGCGCCGCCCAGTCGCGCGAACTCGCCGTCGAAGGCGCGCCGCACGCCGCGACCGTACTCGTTGTTCACGTAAATGATGCCGGCGCGTCGGGCCGCAAGGGTCTGCCACGCGAACCGCGCCAGTTGCGGTCCGTGCTGCACGTCGCTGGGACAGATCCGGAAAAAGTAGGGGTTGATCCCCGCCAAGTCGGGGTTGGAGGCCGACGGGGAGACCATGACCAGGGGGGTCCGCCCGGCTCCGTAGACGCGCAGCGCGGCTTTGGACGGGTCCGAGCTTAGGTGGCCGACGACCGCCACGACGGCGGGATCAGCGTACAACTGCTCGGCCACCCGCAGCGCCGTATTCTCGGAGCCCGAGTCGTCGACCGCTTTCAGCTTGAGCGGGCGGCCGCGCGCACCCCCTCGGGCGTTGATCTGGTCGACGGCCAGCTGAGCGGCCCGCAGCATCGACGCGCCGCGCGCCTGCGAGATTGGGCCCGCCAAGCCGATGACGATGGGGCCGCTCGGGCGGGAACATGCCGCCAGCACGAGGGCGGCGCCGACGAGAGCTGACCTTCGCAGAGGCCCTCCAAGGTGGCGCGGCAAGGTTAAGCAGGGCCAGGGGGAAGCGCAATGTTGTCCCCGTCGCATCCACATGATTTCCACGCGGTTTTCCAGACGGTGTGCACAACATCCCCCCTCGCGAGCCGCACTGGAGCCCGTAGTTTCAAGGGTGTGAACGTCGTCCAGAGCTTGTGCCGGTTCGCCGCCGCGTTGCAGCAGTTGCTCGCCGCCCGCGACTCCGCCGCGTTCGAGCGCGTCTGGGACGCGCTCGGCCTCGATCGCCTCGCCTGGGATGCGCTGGCACTGGCGCGCCGCGCGGATACCGATGCGGTCGAGCCCGCGTTGGCGCAGGTCGACCGCCTGCTGCTCGCCGTGCTGGACCGCTGCCGTGCGTTTCTCGATCGCCACCTCGTGACGTTTCGCGTGCCCGAGCTCGAGCGCTGGCAGCACGCGGCGGCGGCGGCATTGGTGGGCGCGCGCTGGGGCGTCGCGGGTCTCCGCACCGTCATCGCGGACACGCAGGCCCCGCTGGGACGCCGCTACTTCGCGTTCCTGGGGATCGCCGAGCGCCATCCGGATGCGGCCTGGCCGCTGTTCGAGCGCTATCTGGTGACGCCCGGCGCACACCACGCCTTCGTGGCCGCGGCGGTCGAAGCGACGCGCTACTACAGCGGACGCGCGGACGTGCTGATCTCGCTGTTCGAGCGGATCCGGGGAGACCAGCTGCTGCGGCGGTTCCTCGGCCCGAAGATCCTCGAATCGCTCTACGTGCTGGGGGAAGAGCGGAGCCTGCCGCTGTTCGAGCAGCTGCTCGTCGCGGGCCACACCGATCCCGACATCGACCGGTGCGAAGTGATCCGCGCGCTCGTGGCCGTGCGCAAGCTCACCGGCCGGGTGGCGCCGAGCGCCAAGTTCGCCGACGCGGAGCACGCGGTCGTGCAGCGCGCGCTCGACGACGCGGAGCGGCGGTTCGACCAGGAGCGCGACCGCATCGTTCCGGTGACGGTCATCTGACGAATCCCCACACCTTGTCCCGGTACTGCGTTCCGCCGATCGCGTAGCTCTCGTTGTGCCCCGACCCCTGGAGCAGCACGAGCTCGACGGGGCCCGCGGCGGCCGCGGCGATTCGCATCCCCATCTCGAGCGGCACGAGCCGATCCCCGGTCCCGTGGAACAACAGCACCGGGCAGCGGACCTGCCTGATCCGGGCCAGGTTGTCGAGCGACAGCCGCACGATGAATGACGGAAAGATGCGATAGGCGTGCCGGGCCATGTCGGCCGCGCTCGTGAAGGGCGACTCGAGGATCACGCCCGCGACGGGGTGGTGCGTCGCGGTGTAGGTTGCCGCCGCCGTGCCGAGCGAGCGGCCGTACACAAAGATGCGATGGGGATCGACCTCCGGGCGGGCCGCGAGGGCGGCGTACGCCGCGTCGGAGGCGCCGTACATGCCCGCCTCCGTAGCCCGCCCGGCACTGCCGCCGTAGCCGGGATAGTCCACGATCAGGAGCGCCGCGTGCGGCGGCTGAAAGTCACGCACGATCGGCCAGATCGTCGCGATGTTTTCGCCGTTGCCGTAGAACCAGAGAAGCGCGGGGGCAGGTTGTGCAGGCTGTGGAGGATGGTGGAGGATGGTGGAGGCGCCACTGACCTCCACCGGCTTGAGGTACCACCCCGCCAGCCTCGTGCCGTCTTTCATCACCAGCTCGATCTTCTCCCCGTTCGCGACGCCGACGCGCGGTGGATCCGGCACCGGCGCGCGCGGCGCGGGAAACGCGAGTCGCTCCTGGAACAGCCACGCCACAGCGACCAGGACGACGTACGAGAGGACGAGACCGAGTGCGACGCGGAGGATGAGCACCGGGAGAATATGTACGGGCGCGGCATGCCGCGCCCGTACACGGCGCTTCGCCATTGCACGCGGCGCCCCTACCGCGAATCTTACGTGCCGTGACCACCCAGCAGATGACGTGCCCGGCGTGTCGTGCGGAGATTCCCACGGGCTCGGCGTTCTGCCCCGCGTGCGGCAACCCCTCGCCGACCGTCATCACCAACGAGCGGGTCGCCGCCGCGCCGCAGCCCGCGTCGGCCCCGACGGCCGTGCCGACCGCCGAGCGTCTCGCCCGCGCGCTCGGCCCCAAGTACCAGGTCAAGCGGCTCGTGGGACGCGGCGGGTTCGCCGAGGTGTACGAGCTGTGGGACCAGGACCTGGACCGCCGCCTCGCCTGTAAAGTGCTGCACCCCGAGATCGCCTGGACTCCCGGCATGCTCACCCGCTTTCGCCAGGAAGCCAAGGCGCTCGCGCGCCTCCAGCACCCGGCCATCCTGCCGATCCACTTCATCGGGGAGGGCGAGGGCCTCGTCTACTATGTGATGCCGTTCGTCCAAGGGGAATCGCTCGCCGACGCGCTGCGTCGGCGGGGGTCGTACTCTCCCGACGAGGCCCTCAGGATCGCGGAGCCGATCCTCGAGGCCCTGGCGCACGCGCACGCCCAGGGGCTCGTGCACCGCGACATCAAGCCCGACAACGTGATGCTCGAAGCGAAGACCGGCCGCACGCTGCTCGTGGACTTCGGGATCGCGAAGCTGCTCGATCCCGGCTCCGCGACCGGAGGAGCCCCGAAGACGGCCACGGGTTTCACCGTCGGCACGGTGCAGTACATGAGCCCCGAGCAGGCGCTGGGTCAACCCAACCTCGACGGGCGCAGCGACCTGTACGCCTTCGGCGCGATGCTCTTCCAGATGGTGACCGGCGCACCGCCCTACGACGGCAATTCGAGCGCCGAGATCGTGGGCAAGCACCTCGCCGACCCCATCCCCATCGCGAGCGACGTGAATGCCCGGATCCCGCGCTGGCTGTCCGACGCGATCGTGAAATGCCTCGCCAAGCAGCCGGAGGGCCGGTTCCAAACAGCCGACGAAGCGCTGGCGGCCCTGCGGCGGGGACCGACCGCCGGATCCGCGAAGCTCGTCGACGCGGCCACGGTAGAGCGCCGCGTCCGCCGCTCGGACGCGGTGCGGCTTCGCCCGGGCCGATTCGGCTGGTGGGTGGGCGGTGGGCTTGCGCTCGTTGCCAGTGGGCTATTGCTGGCACGCGGCGCGGGGTTCGTCGGCGCCGGCGTGGCGTTCGCGCACAACGCGCTGGTCGAGCCGGTCGAAATCTTGCTAGACGGCGCGCCCATCGACACGGTGCGGCCGGATGCGACGGCCCGGCTGGCGGTGTCTCGGGGCGGGGGTGACGGAGCCGGCGGGGGGCGGGCGGAGCTTCGCTGGCGTCTCATCCGACCGGGCAACCCACCGATCGGCGAGGCGCTCGAGGGCCCGCTCCCCGCCTTTCAGCGGCTGCGCGGGCGCCGCGTCGCGCCGATCGTGCCGGAGGTCGGGGGGCAGAGCTACTTCGCCCCGCTCGTCACCAACACCACAGCCACGGACATCACGATCGAGGTGAACCCCGGCACGCAGGCGGCGGTGCGCTGCAACTGCCTCGTCCCGAAGGGCGCAGTCCGCACCCACATCGGGTACTATCGGCTGTACCGCAACTCCACCATCGCCGCGTACAACAACGCGCACCCCTACCTGGGCCCGCACGTCGACCGGGAGGGATTCGCACCGCGGGTCGCCCTGCGCAGCGGGGCCGTCGTGCTCGTCTTTTGACGGCTCCCGGCGGGGTCGATCCCCAGCTCCTCACGCGGGCGCGCGGTGCGTTGCTGGGGCTGGTGATCGGCAACCAGCTCGGCGTGCCCACCGAGCGCCTCGGTACGGCCGCGGCGATCCGCAACGCCTTTCCTCAGGGCGTGCGCGACCTGGCGCGGCCCCCCGAGGGCTCCCCGTTCGACGATGACGCGGCGCTGGCGCTGTTGCTCGCCGACTCGCTCGCCGAGCGAGGCGACTTCGACGCCAACGACGTGGCCCAGCGCTGGCTGAACTGGATGAAACAGGATGGCCGGGGCATCGGCTTGACCACGCAGCGGGCGCTGCGATTCGTTGAGCGGGGCATGGAGCCGTTCGAGGCGGGCCGTGCCGCGCTTGCGGCGGGGATGGCCGCCTCCAACGGCAGCGTCATGCGGTGTCTACCGGTCGCGCTGCGCTATCACGCCAACGCCGACCGGCTTGTCCGCGTCTCGGCGCAGCAGGCCGCCATCACGCATGCCGACGAGCGCTGCACTTGGGGATCAGTCGCGGTGAATCTCGCCGCCCGGGAGCTGCTGCATGGCAATCGGCATTTCGTGGAAGACGTGCTGCATCACTTGGAAGGCGCGGCCCCGCGGCCCCTGCTCGAGGCGATCCAGCGCGTCCCCTGGGAGCAGGAACGCGACTTGCCGGTTGCGGTGCAGGGGGAATACGGGTATGTGGTGCACTGCGTCGAGATCGCATTCTGGTGCGCGTTGCACCGGCCGGCCCTGGAAGAGGCGCTGATCTTTCTGGCGGAGGCGGGCGGAGACACCGACACCAACGCTGCCGTGGCGGGGGCGCTTCTCGGTGCCCGGGACGGCGAGGCGTGCCTGCCGCCGCGCTGGCTCGATCAGCTGGGGAGGGCGAGCGCCCGCGGTGTGTCGGAGCTGGCGGAGCGACTCATCGCAGGCGCAAGCGGAAAGCCCTAAGACTTACGGCTTGCGCCTTGCGGCTGTTTTTACATACCGACCGATCCGGTCCATCACGTCCCGGTCGATCAGTGTAACGGAGACCCAGCGCGCCGTCCCCCGACCCCGCCAGCTGAACCGCACCACCTTGCGGCCGTAGCGCCACTCCCACCCGCTCTTCCCGATCGGGCGGGGCCGACCAAACACGCGGGTCAAGCCCTGCTTGGTGCGGTTCACGAGCGCCACGCCCCGGGCGTCGCCGAACCCCGCAGAATCGTACAGCGCCACCACGTCCGCGTTTCCCTCGACGAAGTGTGCGCTCAAATAGAAACGCGCCCGGTCGCCGGGATCACGAATTACGACGCCGCACTCCATGATCTGCGCCGTGCGCGGGGACGTCTGGCAGCGCACCACATCTGAGTCGGCGAGCGCGCGGGCGCGCTCGATGAACGCGCGGTAGCTGATGCCAGGCGTGAAGCCGCGGTACGGTGGCGTGGCTTGCGCCGCGAGGGCGACGGGAGCCAGCAGCGCGACCAGCGCGAGCTTCAGCGACGTCATGGGGGCAATATAAGACCCTCAATGCAAACGGGCCCGGGGAACCCGGGCCCGTCAGCTGCGATCAGCGTCGTTCAGACCTTGCGGACGTTCTGCGCCTGCAAGCCCTTGGGACCCTGAGCGACCTCGAACTCCACCGTATCGCCCTCGGCGAGGCTGCGGAAGCCCTCAGCCTGGATCGCCGTGAAGTGGACGAACACGTCCGGACCCGACTCCTGCGCGATAAAGCCAAAGCCCTTCGCGTCGTTGAACCACTTCACCTTACCCTTTGCCATACCGTTCAAACCTCAGCACTAAGGGGCACTGCCCCGGACATGTGCGACCCTGGTCACCGCGACCAGAGACGGGCTCAAACAAAAACCGCGAGACAAGTGGTCCTCGCGGAGCGCAGACAAACCGGTGACGGTGCCACGTATTGCTTGAACCGGGGCCAAACGTAGGGTTTCAATCCGATCCTGTCAATAGAGTAAGCAGCACTGGCTGCAGGGCTTGGGTGCGGTGGCGCCACCATAACGACAGCTTACCGCCACTGCGAAGAGGCCCGATCTCCGGGCCTCTTCCGCCCATCGCGCGTCCCGGATAACGTGCTACGCCGCCGTCAGCCAGTTCCGTCGTTTCATTGCCACAGCCCTCGGCTCATGAGGTTCCGTCATGTCTCTCCCGCTCGTCTACGCCCTGCTGGCGTGGCAACAGCCCACGCCAGCGCCCACCGCGCCCAGCGTGCCGCAGCCTATTGCTCGCGTCGACGTGAAGCCTGCCGAGTACGCCTTGCAGGTGGGCGACACCGTGCGGCTCCACGCGGTCGCGTATGACTCGAGCGGCCGCGCCATGCCGGAGGCCGTGATCCGCTGGTTCGCGAGCGGCGGCCGGTTCGAGGGGAGCGTCGATTCCACCGGTCTCGTGAGCGCCGGCTCCACCGGCACCTTGAACGTCGCCGCCGTGGCCGGTCTGGCCGGACGGGCGGTGAAATCAACCGTGGCCTTCGCGCACATCACGGTGTTGGCGCAGCCGGCCGCGACGATCGTGGTGACGCCTCGGCCGGAGCGGATGCTCGTCGGCACATCGCTTGTGCTGGCCGGGGTACCCTACGCGCCCAACGGCGATCGACGCTACGACCATGTCACGTGGAAGTCGAGCCGCCCGGGCGTGGTCGACGTCACGCCGATCGGGCGTCTCACGGCGCGTGCCGCCGGTCGTGCCGCCGTCACGGCGCTCGCCGGCAAGACGAGCACGAGCTGGACGGTCGTCGTGACCCCCAGCCCGGTGGCTCGGGTGACCCTCACCCCGACCGATACGGCGATTCGCTCCGGCGACGTGGTGCGCTTCGTGTTCCTCGCGACCGACGCGGCGCGGCGCACGGTCGCGGACGCCAATCCCGAGTGGGCCGTATCGCCCGTGGGGCAGGGATACGCCACGATCGACGGGGCCGGCGTGTTCGTGGCCGACCAGCCCGGCACCTACCGGGTGATTGCCACGCTGGGCGCGCGAACCGCCGAGGCGTTCGTCCAAGTCGCTCCCCGCAACATCACTCGCCAGGTCACGATCGTGGGCCGGCTGCCCCTCAAGGGACTCCCGGGCGCCGAGCTGTGGGTACATCCTGACGGGAAGCACGCCTACATGTCCACCATCGGAGACCGCATCTACGCAATCGACATCTCCGATCCTGCGAAGCCGGCCTTCACGGATTCGGTCGTCGTGGACGCACGGGTCGTGAACGACGTCATGACGACCGAGGACGGCAAATACGGTGTGCTGACGCGCGAGGGTGCGTCGACGCGCAAGAACGGCATCGTGATTCTCTCGTTCGAGGACCCCGCACACCCCAAGGCGATCGCCGAGTTCACCGAGACGGTCACCGGCGGCGTCCACAGTACCTACGTCTACAGGGGCTATGTCTACCTGACCGACGACGCGACCGGCTCCATGCGCGTCATCGACATCCGCGACCCATACCACCCCAAGCAAGTGGCACGCTGGCAGGTGGAGCGCCCCGAGGCCGGGCGGACGCTGCACGACATCGACGTGCGGGACGGGCTGGCGACGCTGTCCTACTGGAACGACGGCCTGGTGATCCTCGACGTGGGCAACGGCATGAAGGGTGGCAGCCCGGAAAATCCGCGGCTTGTGCTGCAGTACAAGTACGACCTGAACGAGCTCTACAAGAAGGTGGAGCTCGCTGGCGGGGCCGGCTTCATCCGTGGCACCCACACGAGCTGGCGCCACGGGCGCTACGTGTTCGTCGGCGACGAGGTCTTCCCCGCCCGCCAGCAGGGCGGGGGCCCCGGTGTCATCGGGCTCGGCCGCGCGTACGGCCGGCTGCACGTGATCGATATCGCCGATCTCACCGACCCGCGGGAGGTGGCGTGGTTCGAGCCGGAGGATGGCGGCAGTCACAACGTGTGGATCGCCGGCGACACGCTGTACCTGGGGGACTATCAAGGGGGCCTCCGGGTGCTCGACATCTCGGGCGAGCTGAAAGGCGACCTGCTCGCCCAAGGCCGGGAGTACGCCCACGTGCACACCGGCGACGCGGCCGGATTCGTACCCAACGGGGCGAACGCCTGGGGCGCGATCTACTCGCGCGGGCTGGTGTACGTCCCGGATATCAACTCAGGGCTGTGGGTCGTGAAGATCGAGACTCCGCAACCAGTTATGCCATAAGGAGTTAGTATGCATCTCGCGGTCCTGTTCGCATTGCTGCAGCACCCCGCGGCACCGGCGGCCTTTCCGGTTAGTAGGGTAGAGATCACGCCGCCCGCGGCGGAGATCGAGATCGGCCAGACCGTGCGACTCGCCGCGCGGGCGCTGGACGTGCACGGCCAGCCGGTGACCGGGGCCGCGATCGCCTGGTACTCCGGGGGCACCGAGGGCGACGTCGATTCGACGGGGCTCGTGAAGGGCGGCTACAACGGTTACGTGCGGGTTACGGCGGTCGCGTACATCCCCGGTCAGCAGGGCCAGGTGTTCGGGGATGCGGTGATCCACGTCTTGCCCGAACCGGCGGCGCGCATCGACGTCGCGCCCGCACCGGCGAAAGCGATCGCCGGAACGAGGCTCACGCTTGCGGGAGCCGCGTACTCGAAGCATGGCGACCGCCGCGCCGACCTCGTGTCCTTCAGCTCGAGCAACCCGCGTGTCGCGAGCGTCACCGCCGACGGGCGACTGCATGCGCTCGCGCCTGGTCGCGTGACCATTACGGCGAAGGCGGGTCCCGCGACGACTCAGCTCCCCCTACAGGTCGTCGCCAGCACCGTCACCCGGCTCGCAGTCGAGCCTGCGTCGAGCGCCGTCCGTACGGGGGACGTGATCAGGTTCACCGTGAACGCGAAAGACACGCGGGGCCGCGCGATCGCGGATGTCCCCGTCGAATGGGCCGTGGCGGCGAGCGGCGAAGGGAGTGCGGCCGTCGCCCAGATCGATGCCACAGGCGCGTTCGTGGCGGAGACGCCCGGGGTGTACACGGTCACGGCGAGTCTCGGGGGAAGGAGCGCCGACGCGGTCGTGCGCGTGGAGCAGCGCCGCGTGACGCGTGGCATCGACGTCCTGGCGCACCTGCCGATCAAGTACCGCACGGCCGAGGCCTGGGTGCACCCGTCGGGGAAATGCCTCTACATGACGACCATCGCCGATCGCGTCTACGCGATCGACATCGCCGATCCCGCGAGCCCCAAGATCGTGGACTCGATGCTGACCGACGCCCGTCTCGTGAACGACGTGATGACGACCGAGGACGGCAAGTACGGCGTGTTCTCGCGCGAGGGCGCGTCGAACCGCAAGAACGGTATCGTCGTGTTCGACGCAAACGACGCATGCCACCCGAAGCCGGTCGCCGAATACACCGAGACGGTCTCGGGGGGCGTCCACAGCTCCTACGTCTACCAGGGACGGGCCTACATCACCGACGACGCCACGGGCTCCATGCGGGTGATCGATATCCGCGACGCCACGCATCCCAAGGAGGTGGCCCGTTGGGAAGCGCAACAGACCGAGGCGGGGCGCTATCTCCACGATATCATGGTCGTGGACGGGCTCGCCTACCTCGCCTACTGGAACGACGGGCTCATCATCCTCGACGTGGGCAACGGATTGAAGGGGGGGAGTCCGGAGAATCCCCAGCTCGTGTCGCAGCTCAAGTATGACCTCAACGCCACCTACGCCCGCGTGGAACAACTGTGGGGAACGGGTTTCGTGCGGGGCACGCATACGGCGTGGCGCGCTGGGAAGTACGTCTTCGTGGGCGACGAGGTGTATGCCGCGCGCCCATATAAGGGCCTCTCGGGCGGCAATAACCTCACGTTCGGCCGGCTACACGTCGTGGACGTCTCCGACATCCAACGCCCCAGGGAAGTCGCCTGGTACGAGCCGACGGACGGCGGCGTCCACAATGTCTGGGTCGTGGGCGACACGCTGTACCTCGGCAATTACCAGGGAGGCGCGCGCGTGCTCGACATCTCGGGCGAGCTGAGGGGCGATCTGCTGCGGCAGGGGCGCGAGATGAGCTGGATCCTGACCGCCGACTCCACGGGGTCGCAGCCGCACACGCCGTTCGCCTGGGGGGTGGTCGTGCGGGACGGGAACATCTTCGTGCCGGACATCAACAGCGGGCTGTGGGTTTTGAAACTGGAGCCCAAGGCGGCGCCGCTACCATGAACGGCGGTACTACGACGGCACGTTGCACGTTGCCAGCGATCAACTACTTGCAACGTGCCGTCGTGCCGTCGTGAGTCGCAGTTCTATCGTTTTAGTGTCGGAACGCTGTCCGCCTTAACGGGCAGCCCCACCGCCAATCGGAACTCCCGCAGCACCGCGTCATACGATTTCAACCGCTTGGTGAGCTCGGTCGCGACCGGGACCGGCGTTGCGGTTGCGGTTTGCTCGCAGCTCGTCGTGTAGGAGATGAGCGAATCCATCTGCGTGGTGAGCCGGCGCGCTTTCAGTCGGGTCGAGTCCTCGTAGACCGCCGGCTTCATGTAGGGGCGCCCGCGTCCCATGAAGGCGCGCGCGCTGCCGCACAGTCCGGCGAGCAGCCGCCCCGCCCGTCGTTGGCTCACGCTGTCGCTCTTTGACTGCGTGCGGGTCACGCGGTTGAGTCCATCCTTCAGCTGGGCGATCCCGCGCGTCGCCGTGCGCAGGCCGTCGAGGAAGCGCTTCTGCTCGGGGCTGGGCGGCGGCGGGGGGACGAGCGCCGACTCGGCCCGGACCGAGTCCGGGGCCGAGGGGGGAGGGGGAGGGGGGGTCGGTTCCTGCGCCCTCGCAACGGTCGTGGCCACGCACACCAGCACGGCCAGGCAGCGCATCAGTGCTCCTCTATGCCTCACGTAGAAGCTCGGGTTATAATGTCACAATGACGTTTCCCGCAACCTCGCGCCAGACCCGCACGTTCGACGATCGGGCGGATGCGCTGGCGCACTTCTTTCTGCGTGCCGGCGAGGCGCCGCGGCTCCTGGCTTACGACGACGCCACGGGCTGCCCGCTGGACCAGGCGCTCGCCGCCCTGGAGTGGACCGCGGCTGTCGGCATCCTCTCCGAGGACGACCTGATCCACGCGGCGCGGCTGGGCGCCGACGCCGCCGCCGCCCTCGTCGAGCGCAAGGACGGCGACCAGCGCGTCTACATCTACTTCGGCCCCCGCATGGACGCCCCGCCCGCCGACCCGTACGAGGGCACGCTGCTGTACGACGAGCCTGGGGTGCGCGCGTACATCTTTGCGCAACGCGTGCACGCGATCGCGCACTTCCTGCGTGCCACCCACGGCGTCGGCGCCCTCATCGCGATGCTGGGCCGCCGGGCGCCCGAGCTGCGCCACATCCGCCGCTGGCTGCAGGCGCTGTTCAGCGAGCCGCTCGGCGCCGCGCGCTCCACCCAGCTCCTTACCGGCTGGTTCGCGACCGGCGGCGCCGGGGTGTTGTTCCTCCCCGCTCAGCCCGGCGCGCCCTACAGCTACCACGAAGTCGGCATCGATATTTAACCGGCCGAGCCATCGCGGGCTCCCTACGCGACAAAAATAAGCAGTCGCTCTGGGAGCCCCCGACGGCTCGGGCAGTGCCGGTACATGCGGACATGTGGATCAACAACTCCACATTGTGTGGACGGCCGTGGCAAGGAGCGACGGGGGTAGGGGTTAGCGTCCACATCGGATGCACACGCAGGTGAGCTAACCCGAAGAAACATCGGCACTTGCGCGGTTTTCTGGGGCCCCTATATTGATGCCACGCGGCTTGGAGGGAAGGGTCGGGACCTGGTGTCTCAACTACGCCTTCAAGACGGGTCCGAGCGGAAATTCCGGGGAGGCCGCCGATGCAAACAAGGGCTCAGGCGGCCGGCGATCCGGGAGGAACCTCTCCGGCTCGGATAGCTGGGGCCAGTCGCGTGCCCCAGCCACGTCGACGCGGTGCCTCGACGTGCAGTGCGGAAGGTCGGTCCGCGACCCGATCTGACCCGCAGCACCCACATCGGTGAACCTTGCGGCCCGGCCAGGCTGCTTGGGGATGGAAGCCGGAGCTCCTGTTCGCCCTACCGAGCGACGAATCAGTCAACCGGCGGCGGCGGGATGAAGAACGGAGGGAGCAATCCCCCGGCTCCGGGTAACCGATGTGTAGGGGCCCCCGGGCGGCCTATCGTGCCGTCCCGGGGGCTTCTTGTTTTATTATCCTCCCATGCTCCTCGCGCTCCCGCTCGCCGCCGCCGCGCTCGGCGCCTGGGCCTACGGCACTTACGAGCCCAACAGCCCCCTGTTCGGCCGGGCCATCGGTCGCGGGTCGCGGAGCGGGCGTGTCGCCTACCTGACGTTCGACGACGGTCCCAACGTCGGCGCCACCGAGCGGATTCTCGAGACCTTGGCCGCCCACCAGGTCCCGGCGGCGTTTTTCATGGTGGGCGAGCACGTGCGACGCTTTCCCGCCGTCGCGCGCCGCGTCGCCGACCTGGGCCATGTGGTCGGCAATCACACATTGCGGCACCGCAAGCTGCATTTCTGCGGCCCCGGCCGCATCCGCGAGGAGCTCGAGCGCGCGCACGAGATCGTCGCGGGCGTGACGGGGCGCGCGCCGCGCGCGTTCCGCGCACCGCACGGGTATCGCAATCCGTTCGTCACGGTCACCACACGGCGGCTGGGTTACACGGTGTTCGGATGGACCTTCGGTGTATGGGACTCGGATGCCCGGGTGTCGGCCGATGAGATCCGCCGGCGCGTGCGTCGCAAGCTGCGCCCCGGCGCGATCGTGCTGCTCCATGACGGCGACGGTTACGACCCCGATGGTGATCGCCGGCGCACGGCGGCGGCTCTGCCGGGGATCATCGCCGACGCACGCTCGGCGGGATTTGTCTTCCGCTCGCTCGCCGAGCTCGTGTCGTGACCGCGCACCGGTGGCGCTGGCTCTGGTGGCCCATCGGGCTCGTCGGCGTCGCGCTGGCCCTCAAGTTCTTCGCCGGCTTTCCGTGGCGCGTGACGGTCACCGCCCTGTTAGCGGCGGATCCCTGGCTGCTGGCCGTCGCCCTGGTGGTCAATCTCTCCTCGCTCGCCGCGAAGGGCTGGGCGTGGCATCTGATTCTCAAGCCGGTGGCTCCCCACAGCTGGCGCGCGGCCCAGGAGGCCAACCTCGTCGGCTCCGCCGTCAACGATCTCTCCGTCGCGGTCGCGGGAGAAGTCGCTCGGGTACATGTGATTGCCCGTGAGGCGGGCGTGCCGGTCGGGGCGGCGGTCTCCTCGGTCGTGTGGACGCGGGTAGCCGAGGCGCTCGCGCTGGCCGTGTTCCTCGTGATGGCGCCGAGTGTGCTGCAGCTCGAGCCGTGGTTACGGGCGCTACAGGTCGGCGTCGGGCTCGCGCTGGGTGTCGTGCTGCTGCTCGCGTGGGCGCGGGGCTGGGCGTGGCTCATCGCGCAGCTCCCCGGCACCCTCGGCTCGCGGCTCGCCGTGCTCGCCAGCATGGGATCCGGGGGCCGGCTCTTCGTGCCGACGCTGCTCGGGATGTGGAACTGGGGCACGCAGTGGGCGACGTATCACCTGGTGCTCGAGGCGACGCACGTGCCGGTCAGCGTCGCGGCCTCGTTCACCGCTCTGATCGCCGCCAACTTGAGCGGGCTGCTGCGGCCGACCCCGGCCAACGTCGGCGTCGTGCAGGCCGCGCTCGTCGTGGGACTCTTGCCGTTCGGCGTCGCGCCCGAGCAGGCCGTCGCCGCCGGGCTCGCGCTCCAGGGACTCCAGGTGCTGCCGGTGCTGCTGCTCGGCGCGATGGCGACGGGGTGGCGATTGCTGCGGGTGAAGCGCGAGGTGGAGCGGACCGCGGAGGCCGCTTAACAAAGGATACGACGTCGCGGAGCGGCGTCGCGCAAAGGCGTACCCGCCGCGGGAAAAATGATCCCGGCGGGGCGGTGCCGCGTCGTACCTTCCCGATCCATGACACCCACCTATCGGATGCCGAATCCGCAGCGCCTCTATGACGAGGCCACGGCAGCCGACCTCCGCAACGCGCTGTCCGCCGCGCGCTGCTCGGCCGAGCTGGCCGGGATGCAGACCGATGAGTTCGTCGTTCGGGAGCTCCTGCTCACCGTGATTCAGCAAATCGATCGAGCGACGGCGGCCGCGCGGCGTGCGGAACTCGTGGATCGTGCGGAGCGCCCGGCGGCGGAGCCCCCGGTCACGGGACGGCTCCTCCCTCCTTCTTGAGCTGCGCGTACCCCATCCCTTTGAGAATCGCGATCCGCTTCGCCATCGGCGGGTGGGTCGCGAGCGCGTCGGCGAACACGCCCTCGTGGTCCGTCAGCCGCCGCCCCAGCGGATCCGCGATGCAGAGGTGCGCCGCGCCGCGCTTGATGTGCTCGGTCGGGGCCTCGGCCCCCTCGATCTTCTGCAGGGCGCTCGCCAGCGCGAGCGGGTTCCGGGTGAATTGCGCGCTCATCGCGTCCGCCAGGTACTCCCGCTTGCGGCTCACACCGAGCGCCAGCAGCTGGGCGATGATCGGCGCCAGGATCCACGAGACGATCCAGACGACGAGGAGGACGAGCAGGAGCGGGCCGGCCTTGCGCCCCTCGTCGCGCGACCCGCCGCCCGGCCGGAACACGCGGCTCGCGCCGTCGTGCATCAGCGCCACCGCCCCCACCAGCGCCGCCAGCGTAGTCATGAGACGCACGTCGAGGTTCTTCACGTGGCCGAGCTCGTGGGCGATCACGCCTTGCAGCTCGTCGCGCGTGCAGAGGTCGAGCAGCCCCCGGGTCACCGCGACGTGGGAGTGCAGCGGGTCCGTGCCCGTCGCGAAGGCATTCGGGTCGGGGTCGTCCACGATCCAGATGCGCGGCCGCGGGACGCCGGCCGCAATCGTCATCTCTTCCACGACGTTGACGAGCTGCCGCTCCTTCGCATCCGTTGGATCGGTCACCTCGCGTGCGCCCGTCGACCATAACACCTTGTCGGGCCCGGTCTTGTACGCGTACCACGCGAGCCCGAGCGCGACCAGCGAGAGTACGATCCCGAACCAGGGAAAATCGTGGTGGTACGCCTGGCGCGGCGCCCCCAGCGTGGAGAGGTGGAAGATGTAATCCCCGCCGAACCCGAGCCAGGCGAAGAAAGCGATGAAGCCAACCATCAGCCAGAAGGTGCGCCGGCGGTTGGCTTCCTGTTGCTGAAACAGGTTGAGGGTCGGCTCGTCGGTCACGCCTTGGGCTTCATCGAGAGGTCGACCGTCGGCACCGCGCGCTCCGTCCGGTCCTCGAGCTCCCACAGGTCGGCGGTCTGCGCCTTGGCCACCCCCGCCACGAGGTTCGTCGGGAACTGCTGCTGCTTGGTGTTGTACAGCGTCGCGGTGTCGTTGTAGAGCTGGCGCGCGAAGGCGATGCGGTTCTCGGTGGACGTGAGCTCCTCCTGGAGCTGCGAAATGTTCCCCGTCGCCTTGAGCTGGGGATACTGCTCGACCACCACCATCAGGCGCGACAGCGCGGTCGAAAGGGCGTTCTCCGCCTGACTGATCTGCTTGATCGCCTCCGGCCCGGCGGCGTTCACCTTCACCGCTTGGTTGCGCGCCTGGATGACCGCCTCGAGGGTCGACTTCTCGAAGTCCATCGCGCCTTTCACCGCATTCACGAGGTTGGGGATCAAATCGTGGCGCCGCTTCAGCTGGACGTCGATCTGTTTGAACGCATTGAGCGTCTGATTCTTGAGCGAGACGAGCCCGTTGTACGAGCCGATGAGCCAGCCGACGGCGACGACGAGGAGAGCGAGGAGGATGAGCGAGCCCATGATGAATTCACGCTCCCGGTTTAAGGGGTCACGAGTGAGGCATGAGTTTCGCAAGCGCCTGCCGCACCGCGTCGGCCACGTCCGCTTCGGCCGGACCGAGTCGGGCGAGCGGATGGGCCGCCTCCACGTGCAGCTCGATCCCGCGGCCGACGGGGATCCGACGCCATGAGCTCGGCACGTCCGGCTCCCGCTCGGCATCGCGCGCGATCCAGGCGGTGAGCGCCCGACCGGACTTACCGCGCGGCGCCGCGCCCTTGGTGCGCAGTGGCAGGCGGTCGGGCAGGGGCAGCGATGCCCCGAGCGTCTGCGCCGCCCGCCGCTCCAGCACATCGCCCGTCTGGTCCTGCATGTCCTTGGTGATCGTGGCGAGCGTCGCGCCTTCCATCTGACGGAGCTTGATCCAGAGAAGTTGCAGGAAGTGGCGATACGAATAGGTGGCGGCCGTTCCTCGCCCTTCGGGCGGGCTCACGAGGCCCTTCGTGACGTAGAAACGGATCGTCCGCTCGCTCGGTTGCGCCTTGGCCGCCGCGTTGATCGGCGTGATCGCCGACGCGTCGAGGATCGCGCCCACGAGCGACGCGAGGTCGCGCAGGTTCCACGGTGCGAGCGTGCGGTATTCTCGCAGGTTGTGCAGGGGGTCGTGGTGCGTCGGGCCCCCCCCGCCCCCTCCGGCTCCCCCTCCCGTCACGCCTGAGCTCCCTCCTGCCCGCGGCGTCGCTCCTGAAACTCGATCACGGCCGCGACCCAATCGGAGACTTCCTTGAGATCGAACGGCTTCCGGATCACGGGGCAGCGGTGGCGCTCGAGCCAGGTGCGCACGTCCTCCGCGTCCGCGTCGCCCGTCATGATGCCGATGGATCCCTCGAACGCCGGCCAGCGATGGATGATCGCGAGGTAGAGCGCCAGCCCTGACATCGTGGGGAGCTGGATATCGAGCAGCACGGCGTTCGCCTGCGCGGTCGCCAGCAGCTCGTAGGCCGTCTCAGCGCTCGCGGCGCTCACGACGCGGTACCCGGCGCGGCTGAGCGAGCGTTCCAGGACGCGCCGCAACGGCGCTTCGTCGTCCACGATCAAGACGGTATAGGGCGGATGGGTCATGCGGCGGGCGGCACGGTCGAGGAATGTCGCAAAACCGCCCTACGGTGCCGCAAAAACACCCTAATAAAGCGTGCCGGCCGCACCCAGCTTGGGACGTCGAGTGTGGTGCCCATCCCAACCCGGTTTTCGGAGGTTCTCATGTCGCGTCGCATCCGCGCGCTCGTCGCGCTTTTCGCTGTCTCGTTCGTGCTCGCCGCCACGGCCTGTGCCGATACCACGGCCCCGCGCCCCGGCGGCACGCCCTGCGACACCCAGAACAGCAACACCTGTCACTAACCCCGTCAGCCCGCGAGCTGCGCCAGCGAGGCTGACACCTCGCGCAGCTCCTGGGTGTCGAACACCGGCTCCGCGGCCGCGGTCGGCTCCCCGTGAAGGAGCGACTCGCAGTCGCGGAGTCCGTTTTTGATCCGCTCGATCCGGAACTCGAACTCATGCAGCCGAGCGGCGCTCGCGATCTCCAACGCCTGCGCCATCAGCGCATCGGCCTTCTTGAACTGGCCGAAGCGTGCCTGCCCGATCCCCTGCTTCAAGTAGTAGTCGGCTCGGATATTCGGCGGCATATCGGCCAGTTGCGCCTCGCAGCGTTCGCGCCATCTGGCGAACCCCACGCGGTCGCGCCGAAACGAAGCGCAGTGCATCAGCTCGATGAGCGCGTTGCTGGTGCTCTCCTGGGTGCCGCCGCGGCGGACGACTTCCGACAGTGCGCGCTCCGCGCCGACGCTGTCGCCGACAGACAGCAACATGATCCCGATGTCGTTGAGGGCGCGCAGGCGGGACTCTTCGTCCTCATACAGCTCGAACCCGCGCCACACGTGCGGGATCGCATCCGCCGGCTGTCCCATGTGGACCAGGGCCACGCCGATGCCGTGCTCGGCGCGTGCTTCGGCGTCCCGTTGGCCCGCCGCGCGCGCGTCCGCGAGGATACTCTGCAGACACCGCTCCGCCTCGGACAGGTTACCGCGGCCGAGCAGCGTGTTCGCCCGCCCGATCCGACTGAGCAGCTCGGAGTAGCGGTCGCCCGCCACCGTCGCGAGCTCTCCCGCTTCCGTATATGCCACCTCGGCTTCGTCGAACCGGTTCAGTTTACGGTTCACGCGGGCCAGGCGCAGCCGCACGGCGACCGCATCGGGGGACGACAGTTGCACTCCTCCCACCTGCACCAGCGTCCACAGCACATCCAGCGCCTCGTCGAGGCGCAGCGCGTCTTCGAGATAATGGCCGTACGCCAGCAACGCCGGCGCAATCATGCGCCGGTCGTTCAGCCGGTGGGCATCGGCAGCGCTCGCGGCGATGCCGTGCACGTGTGCGCCTTCGGTCGCGGCGGCGCGCAGCTCGCGGCAAAAGCGGTCCGTGGCGATCCATTGATAGTGGAAGGCATCGGAAGCGACAGGCTCCCGGTCGGCGGCGAGCAGGTCCACCAGCCGCAGCGCCAGGAAAGCCCCCTGGCCCAGCCGCGCTTCCAGCGAGGTCGCCGGCGATTGCGCCGTGACCCGTTGCAGGAAGATCGCGTGGGGAAGGGAATCGAACTTCAACCGCGAAACCGGCATTTTCCCGGTGCACTCCGGTGTTGGGGCCTGTGATGTACGCCACCCCTTCTCTGGGCAGGCGCCGTGCCTGGGTGCAAGTCCAACGGGCCCACAACATAGCTCTTTCCGCGCAGGTGCGTTAGGCCGCAATTCCCGCGTTTTCTGGCTTTTCGCTGCATGGTTCGGATGCCGCGATTACGGTCTCGTCGCCGCTAATTGGGAGTATGCGACGGGGTTTCTCGCTTGCCGAGCTGGCGGTGGCGCTCGCCATCCTGGGTATTATCACCGCGCTCGTCCTGCCGCGCTGGAGCGAGCTGCTCGACTGGGTGGCAGTCGATCGGACTGCTGTGGAAGTGGCGACGGCCCTGGCGGTGACGCGCAATGCGGCCGTGTTGGGAAGCACCCGGGCCCGCCTGCTGATCGCCGATGACTCGCTGCGCATCGACCGCCGAGAATCGGGAGCCTGGCAGCCGTACACCCGCTGGGCCGGCCCCGCCGAGCGCGGCGTCACGCTCGACGTTTCGAACGCCGACATCGTGTTCCTTCCCACCGGGCTCGCGTGGGGCCTCTCGAATACCCGGGTGACCCTGCGGCGGGGAGTCCGGAGCGCCGTAGTCACGGTTTCCCGGGTGGGCAGAGTGAAACGTTGGTGAGGGTGCAACCCTTGGGGGGGGGTATGCGTCTAAGTAGGCGGGTACGGGACGAAACCTTCTGGGGTCGATCCCGTACAACAGTGAGACGATGTGGGTCGCGGCCGAAGTGTGACGGCCACTTCGCCCGACCGCCAGCCCGGGGAGCTATCAGCCCCGGGTTTGGTTTTTTTGTACTCACAGAAACCGCTTCAGCCCTTCCTCGAACGTCACAGGTCGTATCCCAAACACGTTCTCGATGGCATTCGCCGGCGTGGCACTGCCTTCGACGAGCATCTGCACCTGGTCGCTCGTCACGGGAGCTGCCGAGCCGAGCACATCGAATATCCCTGCCGCGGCCCGCACCAGGCCGAGCGGGACATGAACCAGGGGGCGGGAGTGCCCCGTGGCTCGGCCGATGGTGAGCAAGAACTCCTCGTATGTCAGCACCTGCGGTCCGCCGAGCTCGAACACTCCGACGGTGTCGGGTCGTTCCGCGGCGAGGGCGAACGCCAGCGCGACGTCGTCGACCCAAACGGGCTGCGTCGGGAAGCGGCCGTCTCCGAACACTGGGACGACGGGGGACCAGCGGTGCAGGCGCGCCAGCAGCCGGATGGGTACGCTCTCGGGGCCGTTGATGATGGACGGCCGGAAGATCGCGTGCGACAGCCCTGAGTCGCGGACCAGTTGCTCGGCCTGTTGCTTGGTGCGGTGATAGCGTGTGGCACCGGGGTCGTCCCGCGCTCCCACGGCGCTCATGTGGACGAAGCGTCGGACGCCCGCTTCGCGCGCGGCCGAGAGTAGCGCCTGCGTGCCGCCGACGTGCACGGCCGTGAACGTCTGGGCGCCCTGCTCGACGATGATGCCGACCAAATGGATGAGCACATCGGCGCCGCGGGCGAGCCGGTCCAGGGGCGCGCGGTCGGCGAGGCCTCCGGCTACTACGTCCACATTTTGATCGGAGAGGAGGCGCGCCCGCGCCGGATCGCGCGCCAGCACTCGAACGTTGTGTCCCCGGGCGACGAGCGAGGCCGCGACGTGGCGGCCCACGAACCCCGTGCCTCCCGTCAGTGCGACGAGCATGAGATAGGGGCCGCTTCAGCCGCGGCTCAGGTCGGGGTGCCGCCGCCCTCGTCGAGGAACACCAGTGTCCCGCGGCGCCCCACGATCGTCACGAGCGCCTCGTACACGGTGGGGTCGAGTACCGTGCCGGAAAGGTCGGCCATCCGCTGCACGGCGTGATCGGCAGTCATCTTCTCTTGATAGGCCCGCGAGGTGCTGAGGGCGTCGTAGACCTCGGCGGCGCCGATGATGCGGGCGGCGAGGGGGATCGCCTCGCCGCGCAGCCCGTCCGGGTACCCGGTGCCGTCCCACCGCTCGTGGTGTCCACGCACTGCCGGGATGATGTCGCCAAGGTGTGAGAGCGGCGCGAGGATCTGGGAGCCGATCAGGACGTGCTGCTTGACGTGCTCGAATTCCTCGGGCGTGAGGACGCCTTCCTTGTTCAGCACCGACTCGCGGGTGCCGATCTTGCCGATATCGTGCAGCCGGCCCGCCACGCGCACCTGCTCGAGCTGCTCGTCCGAGAGGCCGAGCTGGTGGGCGATCGTGGCGGACAAATCGGCGACTCGAGCCGAGTGCCCGCGCATGTAGGGGTCCTTCGCTTCGAGCGCGTTGACCAGCGCTTCCAGTGTGGCGACGGAAATGCGCTCGAGCTTCTGACTCTCGCGGTGGAGCTCGGCCGTGCGGGTGGTGACCTCTTCCTTGAGCCACTGGTTCAAGTGTCGGTTCTCGAGCAGCATCTCGCGCCGTTTGAGGGCGCGCTGCACGGCGCGGCCCAGGTCGGCGAGCTCGATCGGTTTGGTGAGGTAATCCATCGCGCCGCGTTGCATGCACAGGGCGGCGCTCGTGGCGTCGTTCACGGCGGTGAGCATCAGGATGGCGAGCTCGGGCTCGATCTCGAGCGCTTGGGGCACGAGGTCGACGCCGCTGGTACCCGGCATGCGGATGTCGCACAGCATGAGCGACACGCGATGGCGCCGCAGCTGTTGCAGGGCTTCTTCCCCCGACCCGGCCGCGTACACCTCGAACTGCTGCTGGGCGAGGAATTTCTTGAGGGCGTTGCGGATCGGCTCCTCGTCGTCCACCACCAGCACCTGGACCGGCCCCGTGCTTTCGACCACCGATCAAAACTCCTTGGGTGATTCTCCCAGAAGATGGCGCTCGCGGACCGGTCTGGACAGGCCCCGGGTCACGCGGCGACGAACGTGAGGTCGACCGGTCCGGGCACGAGCCCGGCGCGTTGCGCGCGTCCCAGCAGCTCGGTCACGGCGCGCCGCCCCTGCGGCCCGTAGTCGATGGTGTACGCGTTCACATACATGCCCACGAACCGATCCGCGCGGACGTCATCCAGGCCGCGGCCAAATCGCTTCGCGTGGGCGAGGGCCTCGGCGCGGTGCTCGAGCCCGTACTGGATGCTCGCTTTCAGGTCTCGCGCGATGTCGCGGATGAGGGCGGCTCCGAGGTCGCGCCGCACCACGTTGCCGCCCAACGGGAGCGGCAGTCCGTGCGTCTCTTCGTACCACCACTCGCCCATGTCGACCCACAGGTGCAGGCCCCGGTCGCCGTACGTGAGCTGTCCCTCGTGGATCAGGAGGCCGGCGTCGGCGCGCCCCGCAAGGACGTAGTCCTCGATCTCGTCGAACGGCACGACGACGTGACGGGCGGCCGGCTGGTACAGCTTAAGCGTCAGAAACGCCGTGGTGAGCTCGCCCGGCACCGCCACGACGGTTCCGGGCGCCGCCAGCGCGCCGCGGGGATCGGCCGGCCGCGGGCTGCGCGCCACGATGCGGGGCCCGTACCGGTCGCCGACGCTCGCCCCGTGGGCCAGCAGGACGTAGCGATCGGCGAGGTGCGCGTACGCATGCAGCGATACCGCCGTCACCTCGAGCTCGCCTCGCAGCGCGCGGCGGTTCAGCGTCTCGATGTCGGCGAGCTCGTGCTCGTAGCGCCGGGTGCCGGTGTCGATCTTGCCGGCCGCGAGCGCCCAGAACATGAAGGCGTCGTCCGCATCGGGGCTGTGCGCGAGGCGAATGGTGCGGCTAGCGGGCACGCGTCCGTCCCGCGGCGACCTGCGTCGCTTGCGTGTGGAAGGCGTCGAGGTTGTCCGCATGCTCGGCGTATTCGGGCCGCTGGCGGGCGCGCTCGGCCGCCTCGTTCCGGAGGAACTCGGCGTACGCCCGGCGCGCACCCGCCGCGTCGTGCCGCAGCTCGAACGCGCGGGCCCGCAGCATGAATGCGAAGAGATGCGCCGGGACGGCGCGGTGGATCGAGTCCGCCTGGGCGAGCGCGCCGGCGTAGTCACCGCCGGTGAGGTCGAGCACGCCGATGTGATAGCGTCCGTCGATGTCGAGCGCGGGGAGCATGGCATACGCCTGCAGCGCCATGGGCAAGAAGAACTCCGCGCTGTCGGCCTTCCCCTGGGAGTGAAGGGTCATGACCCGGTTGTAGAGCCGCGTGGCGCGCTCCTCGGGGGACATCTGGGAAATGTCGGGAGCAGGGAGCAGGGAGCCGGCAGCCGTACCCCCTCGTGCCCCGTCGGGAACTGCTCCCGGCTCCCTGCTCCTGCCGATGCGGAGTGCCAGGACCGCCAGCAGCGCCCCCAGCGCCGCGCCCGCCACGCCCCACGGCAGCCCCACCCACCACCCCGGCGCCTGCCCCCCGCCCACCTGGGCACCGCATTTGTGACAGAACTTCGCGGTGGCCGCGAGTGGGGCTCCGCACGCATGACAGGTCATCGAGGCCGGAATCTAACTGGCAGGAATCCCAAGGGGAGCGTACTCTATTTCTCATGGCCGCTTACCAGTCCGTGTGTCGGTCCGTCCCTCCGTCCGTCTGATGGGCGCCCCCTTCCCCGGCCAGGAGCGCGCCAAGCACATGGGCGAGCTGAAGCGCGGCGATGAGCGCTGGGACGTCTACATCGAGATGCAGCCAGACGCGGAGGTCGGGGGAGGCGCGGTGCGAGGGCGTGTGCACTTCGTAAGCGGTGAGCGCCGCCGCACCACGGGCTGGATCTTCCTGGAGTGGTCCGAGCGCGAGATCCAGGATCGCTTCGGGGAATTTTCGGCCGTCGAGCTGTGGCACTTCGTCACGGCGCTGGACGGCTGAGCTCGGCGTGTGGAAAAGTGTGCATAATTTGCACGATTTTAGCGACGGCAGACTGGGTGACCCCGCTATCCGAGCCGTTCAACGTACATCTTGTTGCGTTTTGGACACAGAACGGTTGACACTACGCAACGACGCTCTTACCTTCCCGCATGCCTAGGGGAAGCCACCCGTGAGATCATCGAGAGCCTGCCGCTCGGAGCCCGCGGCCGGGCTCTCGTCGTTCCTGGCATCGGCCGTGCAGACAGCCCCGACTCACCAGACCGCCTGAGGAGAGCGACCATGACCGCGACGTTGGAGCCCACCGCCTCGAGCCCGGCAGCGAAGCCGGGCGCCGGCGCCTCGCCCGCGGACGTGATCCGCAAAGCCAAAGATGCCGGCGTGCAGGTGGTCGATTTGAGGTTCACCGACCTGCCGGGCACTTGGCAGCACTTTTCCATTCCCCTCAAAGAGCTCACGGACGAGCTGTTCAAGGAAGGGATCGGGTTCGACGGGTCTTCGATTCGCGGATTCCAGGCGATCAACGAGAGCGACATGCTGCTGTTCCCGGACCCGGCGAGCGCCTTCGTGGATCCGTGTCTCGAGGTGCCGACCTTGTCGCTCACGTGTGACGTGGCCGACCCGGTGACCGGCGAGCGCTATAGTCGCGACCCGCGCTACGTGGCGCAGAAGGCGGAGCAATACCTCGTGAAGACGGGGATCGCCACGACCGCCTACTACGGCCCGGAAGCCGAGTTCTACATCTTCAACTCGGTGCGCTTCGACCAGAACGCGCACGAAGGCTACTACCACATCGACTCGGAAGAGGGGATCTGGAACTCGGGGACGAACGGCGGGGCGGCGAACCTGGGCCATCGGCCGCGGCACAAGGAAGGCTACTTCCCGGTGCCTCCCGTCGACAAGCTCCAGGATCTGCGGTCCAAGATCATGCTCGCCATGATCGCGTCCGGGATCGACGTCGAGGTGCATCACCACGAGGTGGGCACGGCGGGTCAGACCGAGATCGACATGCGGTTCACCACGCTGACCCGCATGGCCGATCAGCTCATGATGTACAAGTACATCGTCAAGAACGTGTGCCACCAGCACGGCTACACGGCGACCTTTATGCCGAAGCCGATGTTCGGGGACAACGGCTCCGGGATGCACGTGCACATGAGCCTGTGGAAGGACGCCAAGAACCTGTTCTTCGACGCGAACGGCTACGGCCTGATCTCGGACACGGCGCGCTGGTACATCGGCGGATTGATCAAGCATGCGCCGGCGGTGCTCGCGTTCGCCGCGCCGACCACCAACAGCTACCGGCGGCTGGTGCCGGGCTATGAAGCGCCGATCAACCTCATCTATTCCCAGCGCAACCGGTCGGCGATCTGCCGCATCCCGGTGTACTCGAAGTCGCCGAAGGCGAAGCGGATCGAGTTCCGGGCGCCCGATCCTTCGAGCAACGGGTACCTCACGTTCGCCGCGCTGCTCATGGCGGGCCTGGACGGTGTCAAGAACAAGATCGAGCCGCCCAAGCCGATGGACGTGGATCTGTACGAGCTCGAGCCGGAAGAGCGCAAGCACGTCAAGAACACGCCGGGCTCGCTGTCTGAATCGCTGGCCGCGCTCGAAGCGGACCACGACTTCCTGCTCCAGGGGGGCGTGTTCACCAAGGACGTAATCGAGACGTGGCTGTCCTACAAGCGGGCCAAGGAGGTCGATCCGGTCGCGCTGCGGCCGCATCCCTACGAGTTCTTCCTGTATTACGACGTTTGAGGCAGGTTGTGTAGGTCGGTGGAGGATGGTGGAGGTCGGTGCAGTGACCTCCACCATCCTCCCCTAACCTCCACCAACTTCGACCACCTGCCCATGCCCACCACCGGCGCCGAAACCCGCGAGCTGACCGACGAGCTGAAGAAGCGCCGCGTGCGGTTCCTGCTGCTGCAGTTCACCGACTTGCTGGGCGTGAACAAGGCCGTGGAGGTACCAGCCTCCCAATTCGAGAAGGCGTTGGCCGGCGAGGTGCTGTTCGACGGCTCGGCGCTCGAAGGGTTCGCCCGCGTGGAGGAGGCGGATGCCCTGCTGGTGCCCGATCTCGCGAGCTTCCGCGTGTTCCCCTGGGAGAGCGGCGCCGGGGGAGCGGGGAACGGGGAGGCGGGAGGCGAGGGAGCGGTGGCGCGGCTGATTTGCGACATCCGCTACCCGGACGGCCGGCCGTTCGAGGGTTGTCCCCGCACGGCGTTACAGCGACAGATCGAGCGGGCCGCCACGCTCGGCTTCACCATGCGGGTCGGGTGTGAGGTGGAGTTCTTCATCTTCGAGCAGGGCGAGGGCGGGGAGCCGACCACCCGGACGCTCGACGCCGGCAGCTACTTCGATCTCGTGCCGGTGGACCGCGGGGAGCGCGCCCGCCGCGTCATCGTCACGGCCCTCGAGGAGATGAAGCTCAGCTCCGAGGCGTCGCATCACGAGGTGGCCCGCGGCCAGCACGAAATCGACCTCGGCTACGCCGACCCGTTGACGATGGCCGACCATCTGGCCACCCTGCGGTTCGTGGTGCGGACCGTCGCGGTGCGGCACGGGCTCGTCGCTACGTTCATGCCCAAGCCGATCTACGGTCGTAACGGGTCGGGCATGCATACGCACCAGTCGCTGTTCGCCAAGGGGAAGAACGCTTTCGTCGACGCCAAGGGGCCGGTCCAGCTGTCGGAGGTGGGCCGGTGGTACATCGGGGGGCTGCTGCGGCACGCCCGCGGCTACTGCGCGGTGACCAATCCGCTGGTGAATTCCTACAAGCGGCTCGTGCCCGGCTTCGAGGCTCCCGTGAACGTCTCGTGGTCCACCCAGAACGTGTCTCCCCTCGTCCGGGTCCCGGCACAGCGCGGCGACGCGACGCGGTGCGAGAACCGGATGCCCGACCCATCGGCGAATCCCTACCTGGCGCTGGCCGTGCAGCTCGCCACCGGCCTGGACGGCATCCAGGAACGGATCGACCCGGGCGAGCCCGTGAACAAGAACATCGCGCGCATGTCCTACCGGGAGCGCCGCAAGTTTCGCATCGACGACCTGCCCCGCGACCTGCATGAGGCCCTCGACCACCTGGAGAAGGACGCCGTGGTCCGTGACGCCCTGGGGGAGCATATCTACGAGCGGTATCTCGACGCGAAGCGAGAGGAATGGCAGGAGTATATCGGGCAGGTGAGTGAGTGGGAGCTAGACAGATATTTGGGGCAATACTGACCTATCACGACGGCGTAGCACGGAGGCGTAGCACACAGGCGTAGCACGATATCGTCAACGGTCCGGCGGCGGGTGGGCGATCAGGCGCCCCAGCATCTTCAGTACGAGCGCGACCCGGTTTTCGAGCGCGTGAAAGGCTGCGGCATTCCCCGAATCGAGTGCCGCCCCCACCCGCAGCTGCGTCAGCGTCTCCTGCGCAGATCCCCTTGCGTACATTAGGAATCGACGGAACTCCGTCACCGTGCCCCGACCACAAGCCTCCGCTATGTTGGAGCTGACGGACAGCGCCGAGCGAACGAGCTGATCCGCCCGGCTTGCGGCTCCGGGTCCCGAGAGCGTGCGGCTCAAGCGGGCCGCCTGCACCGAGATCTGCACCGCGAGTTCATGCACCTGTAGTCGTGGGGCGTACGCTCGTAGGACCATGCCCAACAGTAGGAGCGAACGGCTTTGAAGGCGGCACCCTTTTCACGCCTGTGTGCGACGTTTTTGTGCAACGTCGTTTGCGTGACCGTCTCCCTTTCGTGCGATGGAGCTTCTCGCGTCGGGGATACGCTCGGCCTGCAAAGCCTCGGGCGCTGGGAATGGCACGGGCGCATCGTGGCCGAGCCCGACCCCACGCTCACCATCGCCCGGGTGCGCATGGACACGAGCCAGGGTGGGGGCGATGTCGTCCTGGCGCGGTACGACTTCAACCCGGCGGTCGGCGAGGGAGACGAATACTCACTGGCGCTGGGCCTCGAGCTCGGCCGGGCGCACGACCTCGTGCCGGGGAAGCCGTATGCGTTCGGCACCGGGCCGGGCCAGATCGCGGCGCACGCCACCGTCGCCTGTCTGTGCCGGCCGCTCCGGCCCGATTCGGTGCGCGGCACCTACCTGCTGGCGACGCGCGGCCTGCGCCAGCTCACCGGTCGAGTCGACGCGACGCTGTACTTTACTGAGTGGAACGACACCGCACGGCACGTCACCTATTCGCTGCACCAGCGCATTGACGCGATCAAGTAGGCCGGCGGGTCTCGTGGCCCTGATACTGCTAGCCGTCTATCCGTCTATCCGTCTATCCGCCCAGACGATCGACACCATCGTCGTCGTGAACCACAACATCTTCGACCTCCAAGGCGACGACGCCCCGGGGCCGCTCGCGCGACTGGCGAATCGGCTGCACGTGACGACGCGCGCGGGCGTCATCCGGCGCACGCTGCTCGTGAACCCCGGTGACCGCTACGACTCGGCGCGCGTCGCCGAAAGCGAACGGGCGTTGCGATCGCTGTTCGTGTTCAGTCGGGTGCGCCTGGACACCACACGCATCGCCGGCCGGCTCGCGCTGCGGGTGACGACCTCGGACGGGTGGAGTACCAAGCCTCAGTTCGGCTACTCGACGGCCGGCGGGGACGCGACTTGGCTCGCCGGGCTGGTGGAGGAAAACGTGTTCGGCACCGCCACGGCACTCTCCGCCGTGTACAACAAGACCCCGGACCGCACCATTCTCGACTTTCGCCACATCAACCCGCATTTCTTCGGGCGGCGCACGCGGCTCGCGGCGGAGTACGCGAGCAAGTCGGACGGCAAACACGGGGTCTGGTTCATGGGAGTGCCGTTCTTCGAGACGCGGGCAGCGCGGGCGCTCGCGATCGATGGCGAGGCGGCCTCGGAGCGCGTGCTGGTGTTTCGGGACGGCGTCGCCGACACGGTCGAGCGCCGCGTCCTCCGCATCGGCGTCACGGCCGGCTTCGCGCCTCACGCGACCAGCCGCGATTTCGTGCGGGTGTGGGCCAGCGCGCAGTGGCGGCGGGAGGATTTCGATTCGCTGGGCCGCACGCCGTTTCCGCGCTCGACGTTCGGCGCCGTGGGCGCGGGCGTGGACGTCGGGCACGTGCGGTTTCACGTGCTCGAGCGCTTCAACTCGTACGCGCGTCGCGAGGACGTCGACCTCTCGCAGCTGCTGCACGCCGGCGTCTGGGCGGCGCCGCGCGCGTGGGGCTATCCGTCCGACCGGGCAGGCGTGGGTGCGGAACTGAGCGGACAGGCGAGCGCGATCTGGTCGGGCGGGTTCGTCGTGCTGCGCGGCGACGCGAACGGTGTGTACGCGCCGGTGGCGGGCGGCCTCGACAGCGGGCGGGTGAGCGGCGGGGTCACGGTCGCGAGCCAGAACCTCCCCCGCCAGACGCTGATCCTGCACGCCGAAGCCGGCGCGCTCAAGCGACCCAAGCCGGGCGCCGAGTTCGACCTGTGGGTACAGCGAAAGGGACCGCGCGTGTTCGGCATCCATCAGCTCACCGGCTCTCGCATGGTGTGGCTCGCGCTGGAGGACCGGATCCTGGTGCGCGACGAGTTGTGGAGCCTGGTCGGCCTGGGGGTCGCCCCGTTCTTCGACTACGGGGGCGCATGGTACCCGGACGAGCCGGCTCGGCTCGGCGGCAACGCGGGCCTGGCGCTACGGATGGGGCCGACCCGCTCGGTGCACGGCGACGTGGCCGAGTTCGCCCTGGGGTATCGCTTCGGACAGGGGTGGACCGGCAGTCGTTGGGCGATCGCTGTGCGCAGCGGCGTGGTCTTCTAGCGGCGGACGGCCCCCACGGACTCCGAGCCATGACCCCCGAGCGGTTCCGCGAGGCGGGGCGGCAGACGATCGACTGGATCGCCCGGTACTTGGAGCAGATCGAGCGGTACCCGGTGCTCGCGCGCGTCGCGCCGGGAGATATCCGGCGCCGCCTGCCGGCGCACCCGCCGGAACAGGGCGAGTCGTTCGACGCGATCCTCCGTGACCTGGACGACGTGATCCTGCCCGGGGTCACACACTGGCAGTCCCCCAACTTCTTCGCGTACTTCCCGGGAAACGCGTCGCCTCCGGCGATGCTCGGCGACCTGGTCTCGTCCGGCTTGGGCGTGCAGGGAATGCTCTGGGCGACGAGCCCCGCCTGCACCGAGCTCGAGACGCACGTGCTCGACTGGCTGGTGGACATGCTCGCCCTCCCCGACCGGTTCAAGTCGAGCGGGCAGGGCGGCGGGGTGATCCAGGACACCGCCTCGAGCGCCTCGTTGTGCGCGCTGCTCGCCGCGCGCGAGCGCGCCACGGCCTTTCGGACCAACGACACCGGCGTGGACCGCGTCCTCACCGCGTACACGTCGACTCAGGCGCATTCGTCGCTTGAGAAGGCGGCCGGCATCGCCGGTATCGGCCGGCGTCACGTGCGGGCGATCGAGGTGGATGCCGGCTACGCCATGCGGCCGGACGCGCTGGAGCGCGCCCTCGAGGAAGACCGGCGCGCGGGGCATACGCCGTTCTTCGTGTGCGCCACCGTCGGCACCACGTCCTCGACCGCGATCGACCCGGTTCCGGCCGTGGCGGAGCTGTGCCGCCGCTACGGGCTGTGGCTGCACGTGGACGCGGCGCACGCCGGCAGCGCGGCGCTCTGCCCGGAGCTGCGCTGGATCCACGCGGGCGTCGAGCACGCCGACAGCTACTGCTTCAACCCTCACAAGTGGATGCTCACCAACTTCGACTGCGACTGCTTCTACGTGGCCGACCGCGCGGCGCTGATCTCGACGCTCAGCGTGACCCCCGAGTACCTGCGCAACCCCGCCACCGAGTCGGGCGCGGTGTTCGACTATCGTGACTGGCACATCCCGCTGGGCCGCCGCTTCCGGGCGCTCAAGCTGTGGTTCGTGATCCGGCACTACGGGGTCGAGGGCCTGCGCGCGCACATCCGGCGTCACGTGGCCCTCGCGCAGGAATTCGCGTCATGGGTACAGGGCGACGACCGCTTCGAGCTGGCGGCCTCTGCACCGCTCAACCTCGTCTGCTTCCGCCTCGTCGCGGGCGACGCGGCGACCCAGCGCCTGATGGACGACCTCAACGCATCGGGGCGCCTGTATTTGACGCACACACGCCTCGCGGGGCGACTGGTGCTGCGGCTGGCGATCGGCGGGACCTACACCGAGCGCCGCCACGTGCAGGCGGCCTGGCAGCTCATCCGGACCCGGGCCTAGATTCCCTTCATGCCCCGACCCCGTCACCCCAGGCGCGAAGGCGTGCTGCTCGGACTCGTAGTGGCGACGAGCATCTGGCTGTGGCTGGCCGTCGTCGACGCAATCGCGGGTCAGCCGTTCCGGACCTTCATCGTGCTCGGCGGCATCGCGTCGTTCACCCTGCTCCACTACGCGCTCTGCCTGGCCTACGGTTTGGCCGCAGTGGCCGTGGTGCACGGCGCACAGCGCGAGCCGAGCCTGCTGTTGGGTGCGTCGTTCTTCTTTTTCATCCTCGAGTTCGGATTCGTGATGCTGACGGTGATTCTGTCGCACACCGGTCTGGGACAGCTCGCCTGGGTCCGGATCCTCGGCGGCAACCTGTTGGGCGCCCTGGTCACCCTCGTCGTGCTGTGGCGGCGCCATCCGCTGCGGCGCGAGATGTTGGAGGCGGAGGCCGAAGAAGCGGAGTAGCGGGCCGTCACGGCCCGGCTATGATGTCTCGCAGCGTCGTCTTGCGGAGCTCCGCACCGAACACCGGCAGCTGCTTCTGCATGAAGTCGGCGAACCGGGCCGACGCCTCGGCCAGACGTTGCTGGAACAGCGCGTGCACCGCCAGCTGCTGGGTCGTGGGCGCGAAGTCGGCGCCGTTCTCCGCCACGTCGGACTGGAGCGCCGCGAGCCGGCCGTACAGCTGCATCGGGCCGCGGAACGCGTCTTCCCGCGCGCCGGTCAACTGCACGTCGAACAGCACGGCTTCCACAAGCACGGCGCGACGGTCGAGCGAGTCGGTCAGGGTGGCGAGCCGCTTCGCCACCGCGTCCCCCGCTACCGCCGAGTCGCCGCGCAGCTGGCCGCCGAGATCTTGGAGCTGTTTTCGCACCCACTCGAGGCGGTTGATCATCCGCGCGACGCTGTCCTGCGCGGCGCGAATGGCGAGCGCCAGGCGGGTTTGGGCCGCGACGTCCGAATCCGACGCGGTCGTGTTCGGGTCCTTGAGGACCGTGATCGGCTGGGCTGGCGTGGTGGCGGTCCCCGTGCTGTCGCCCACGGTGAGCCGCACGGTGTAACTGCTGGGCGGTACCAGCGGCCCGCGAAGCGAGAGGTCCAAATCCCACGTGACCAGCGGCCTGGTACCGTCCGCCCCGACGCGCACGAACGGCTTGCCGGGAGGGGGTGTCCGGAGCTTGGGCGTCGCCGGCGCCGAGTAGCGCAGGTCCCACCACACGCGGTTCAACCCCGGGTGCCGTTCGCCCTCGAGGACGCGTACGGTATCGCCCGCCGCGCCGAGGATGACGAGCTTGGCGGGTTTGGAGCGGCGCGCGCTGTCAGGCGGGGGGGGCTGCGTCGTCGTGTCGGCGAGCGCCGCCGGCAGGTAGTACGTCAGGACGGCTCCCTCCGGCACGCTGTCCGCCCGGACCGCGCTGTTGGGCGCGCTGGCGATTCCCTGCTGGGCCCGGAACCGGTACGCGGGCCGCGGCTTGAACAGGGCGGCCCCGCCCGGTATAGCCCCGCCCGTCAGGGCGGGGCCTTGCAGCTGCTCGAGCGGCGAGACGTCGTCCAGGATCCACACGCCGCGCCCGTAGGTCGCGACCACCAAGTCGTGGAAGTGCGGTTGCACGGTGAGCCACGACACGGGGGCGTGCGGCAGGTTGGTCTGGAGCGGCAGCCAGTGCGCGCCGTCGTCGAGCGTCACGTGTACGCCGTTCTCGGTGCCGGCGAACAGCATCCCGCGGCGCACCGGGTCTTCGGCCACCACGTGCACGAACGCGAGCGGCGAGCGGGGCAAGGCGTCCGAGATTCGCTTCCAGCTCCTGCCGAAATCGCCGGTCTTGAAGATGTAAGGGTCGAGATCGTCGAGCTCGTGCAGGTCGACGGTGAGGTACGCGGTCCCGGCGTCGAAATGCGACGGCTCGATGTTCGAGATCTTTCCCCACGGCGGGAGCTTAGGGATGTTCTCCGTCACGTCCGTCCAGGTCGCGCCCCCGTCACGCGTCACGTGTACCAGCCCGTCGTTCGAGCCCGCCCAGATCACGCCCGCCTGCAGGGGCGACTCTGCGAGCGCGAACAGCGTGGCGCCGTCGAAGGTCATCAGGTTGTCGGTAGTGACGCCGCCCGAGCTCTGCTGGTGCGTCGTGTCGTTGCGGGTGAGATCGGGGCTGATCGTCTTCCAGCTCGCACCGCCGTCGGTCGTGACGTGCACGTACTGGCTGCCCACGTAGACGCGCTTGTGATCGTGAGGTGAGATGGCGATCGGGAAGGTCCAGTTCCAGCGGTACTTCACGTCCGCCGGCCGCCAGCCGTACCCCGCTTCGGGCCACACACGCACGTTGCGCGCGTGCCCGGTACGGACGTCGTACACCTCGAGCCCGCCGTCGTAGCACCCCGACCACACCGTGGTGTTGTCCACGGTGTCCGGGATGCCGAAGCCGCTCTCGCAACCGCCCACGTGCTGCCACTGCCCCTCCGAGATGCCGCCCGCCAGGCTCCGGCTCGGCATCCGGTACGAGCTGCCGTCCTGGCGGTTGCCGTAGAGGTAGTACGGGGCGCGGGTGTCCGCGTGGACGTGGTACATCTGGGCGATCGGCAGCACGACGCGGGCGAACGTCTTGCCGCGGTTGAGCGTGATGCTCGCCCCGCCGTCGTGCGCGATCATGAAACGGTCGGGGTTCAAGGGGTCGATCCAGATGTCGTGATTGTCGCCGCCCCCCTGGAAGCCCGAGCGGGCGAGGGTGCGCCCGCCGTCGCGCGACATGCTGAAGCGCACCGACACGAAGTACAGGCGCTCCGCATCGTCCGGCGCGACGGCGAAGCGCACATAGTAGGGTGCCCGCTCCGCCATGCTGTGGTCGCGGCTCACCAGGCGCCACGTCGTGCCGCGGTCGTCACTGCGGTACAACGCCGGGTCCTGGTCCTCGATCAGCGCGTAGACGGTGTTGGGGTCGGACGCAGCGACGGCCACGGCGATCTTCCCCACGAGGTGCTTCGCGTCGGGGAGGCCGTGTCCCACGAGCCGCTTCCAGGTCACGCCGCCGTCGTGCGACACCCACAGTCCGCTGCCGGGCCCGCCGCTCTGCAGGTGCCAGGTCTTCACCTCGAACTGCCACATCCCGGCGAAGATCGTATTGGGATCGCCCGGATCCATGGCGAGGTCCGAACAGCCCGTGTTGGCATCCACAAACAGCACGCGGGTCCACGTCTTGCCGCCATCGGTGGTGCGGTAGACGCCGCGGTCCTGTGCCGGCCCGTACGCCCGCCCCAGCGCGCACACGAGCACCACATCCGGGTCGGCCGGATGGATCACGATGCGCGCGATGCGCCCCGTCCCCTCGAGTCCCAGATGCAGCCAGCTGCGGCCGCCGTCGGTCGAGCGGTAGACGCCGTTGCCGAGGGCCGTGGTGGAACGAATGAAGAAAGTCTCCCCCGTGCCGGCCCACAGGACGTTGTGCGCAGAGGACGCCATGGCGAGCGCGCCGATCGCCTGTACCGGCTCGCTGTCGAACGCCGCTTGCCAGTGCACCCCGCCGTCCTCGGTCTTCCAGATCCCGCCTGAAGCGGCGCCGACGTAGGCCACCAGCGGATTGCCGGGCTCGCCGACCACGGCGACGGTGCGGTTCCCTTCCGGCCCCACGAAGCGGTAGCGCAGTCGCGCCCACAGCGTGGTGTCCAGCTGCTGCGCGGGCGCGGCCGGCGCGGCGGGCGCGAGCGCCAGCAGCGGCGCGATCACGGCGAGGCGTCGGATCATGGGGACGGATAGCATGGCGCTGAAGGCTCCACCGCGCCAGCCGGCTCTCTGGTGCACCAAGGGGGGGTCGCGCACGGGATTCCCCCCGTGTAGTCTTCGGATGGCGCACGGCGGTCGCGCCCCCCGCTGGGAGCGGTCCACCAGCTCCGGTGAACCGAGGCGTTTCCCAAACGGCCCCTCAGCGGCGGTACCTCTACCAATGGGAGCGTCGTACGCGTCACCCTGCTCACACCGATCAGACCGATCCGGCGGACCTGATCGCGGAAATCCAGGACCTCAAGGCGGAGCGACGGGCCGCCATCCTGGCGCACAATTACCAGCGGCCCGAGGTCCAGGACGTGGCAGACGTCGTCGCCGATTCGCTCCGCATGGCGCGACGGGCGACCGAGCTGGACGCGCCGGTGCTCGTCATTTGCGGCGTGCACTTCATGGCCGAGACGGCGGCGATCGCGAACCCCGGGAAGCGCGTGCTGATCCCCGATCGCGACGCGGGGTGCTCGCTCGCCGACACGATCCGGCCGGACGACGTACGCGCCTGGCGCGCCACCCACCCGGACGGCCTCGTGGTCGCGTACGTGAACTGCAGCGCGGCGGTGAAAGCGGAGGCGGACTACTGCTGCACCTCAGGGAACGCCGTGGCGGTGGTCCAGGCGCTCCCACCCGATGTGCCGGTGCTGTTCGTCCCGGACTTCTTCCTCGGCAGCCACGTGCGGCGCATCACCGGGCGCGCCATCGAGGTGTGGATGGGGGAGTGCCACGTGCACGCCGCGCTCACGCCCGCCGAGGTGGCGGCGAAGCGCCGCGAGTACCCGGACGCCGAGTTCCTAGTCCATCCCGAGTGTGGCTGCACCACGAGCGCGATGTACTATGCGGCGGCCGATGGCGATGTGGTCGCGGGGCGCGGCCACATCGTGTCCACGGAGCAGATGACGGTGCGGGCGCGCACGTCTCCCGCCCGCCGGTTCGTCGTGGCCACGGAGACGGGCGTGCTGCACCGCTTGCGGCGCGAGAATCCCGAGAAGCAGTTCCACGCGCTGGCCGAATCTGCCGAGTGCCGCTTCATGAAGCTGATTACGCTCGAGAAGCTGCGCGACTGCCTGCGGGACATGCGCCCCGAGGTCACGGTGGCTCCGGACGTGGCGGCCCGGGCGCGGCGCGCCATCGACCGGATGTTGGCGATTGGCTGATCCGCTGGGCGTCGCGGAAGTGCGCCGCGCGCTGGAGGAGGACCGCGCGCGCGACGACGTCACGACCCGGCTGCTCGGCGCCGCGGCCGGGCGGGCCGCGACCGCCGCGTTCTTGGCGGAGGGTCGGTTCGTCGTCGCGGGCCTGCCGCTCGTGGGGCGCGTGTACGCCGAGCTCGATCGCGCGGCCTGCCTGGAGCCGATCGCCCGCGAGGGCGCGTGGGTCGAGCCCGGCGTGGTGCTGGCGCGCGTGCGGGCGACGGCCGCCACCCTGCTCGCCGGCGAGCGCGTCGCGCTCAACTTTCTGCAGCGGCTCTCCGGGGTCGCGACCCTGACGCGGCGGGCCGTGGAGGCGGTGGCGGGAACGGCCGCGCGCATCACCCACACGCGCAAGACCACACCTGGCCTCCGGGCGCTCGAGCGCTACGCGGTGACGGTCGGCGGCGGCGTCGCGAACCGGGGCTCGCTCGCCGAAGCGGTGCTGTGGAAGGACAACCACTGGGCCCTGCTCGGCGCCCGCGACCTCGCCGCCGCGCTCGCGGCCGCGCCGCGCGGCGTCCCGGTCGTGGTCGAGGTGGAAGACGAGGCGCAGCTCGAGCAAGCGCTCGCGGCCGGAGTGCGACACATCCTCGCCGACAACCAGGCGCCCGAGCGCGTGGCGGCATGGGTGCGGCGCGCGGGCACCGGCGTCACGGTGCAGGCGTCCGGGGGGATCACGCCCGAGAGCGCGCGTGTCTATGCGCAGGCCGGGGCGGCGTTGATCTCGATCGGCGCGCTCACGCACTCTGCGCCCGCGGCGCCGATCCGGTGCGACCTCGCGGAGGAGTGATGAGCGCCGACTGGATCGGGTGGCTCGCCACGGTGCTGTTCGCCGTCTCCTACTTCTGCCGCACGCCGGCGATGCTGCGGCGCGTGCAGGGTGTGGGGGCGCTCACGTGGATGACATACGGAGCGCTGATCCATTCCCTCCCGGTCGTCGTGGCCAACATCATCGTTGCGACCGTCGCTCTCTGGTCATCGTTTGCGCGGCCGCAGAAAGTGGCGAGCCCCCCCGAATCGACCCTGCAGTCTGCCCCACGCGAATAAGTGTCGCGCGGCCGCCTCACCGGTTGGTCACGGCCGGCTGGAGTTTGCCTGGCACGCTGAATGCCACATCCGTATAGTTGATTCTGGGACGCCCTTGGTCCGCGCTCGCTAGCGCAATCAAGAGGGGGTGGCGCCCGGCGCCGTAGGCATGACTGACGCACTTTCGCAGACGCTCGAGCCGCGCTGCCAAGAAATCCTGCGGCGGACGGCCATCGCCCTGAAGGGGCGAGGTGTGGGCGTCTGGGAAGCGGACGCGCGCGGGCGACCCCGGCTCCTCGCCCTGAGCTCCGCGGAGGACGTTGCTCCCGTCGCCGCCGACGAGCTCGAGGCGCTGCTGCGCGAGGTCGGCGAGTTGCCGGCGGCGGGCCGGCCGCCGCGCCGCTGGCTGGCGAGTCGCCTCGAAGGACAGCGCTGGTGCATCGCACCGGTCCGCACCGAGCCACCGCAGCCGCCTCCCGCCGGCGTCGAGCGCCGTGGGCCGGAGCGCTTGACGCTCGAGCTCGCGGGGGTGTGTATCGGCCTGATCGAGCGCCAGCTGTCCGAGGAGCCCATGGCGCAGTTCAAAGCGATGGTGGACTCGGCGGACGACGCCGTCATCGGCAAGACGTTGGACGGGGTGATCACCAGCTGGAACCCGGCCGCGACGCGCCTGTATGGCTACACCGCCGAGGAGGTGATCGGGAAGCCGATCGCCCTGCTCGCTCCTCCGGACCATATCGACGAGCTCCCCCGGATTCTCGAGCGCGTGCGGCGCGGCGAGCGGATCGAGCATCACGAGACGACGCGGGTGCGCAAGGACGGCGCACGCATCGAGGTGTCGCTCAGCATCTCGCCGATCCTGGACGCGCAGGGTCGCCCCGTCGGTGCCACGGCGATCGCCTATGACGTCACCGCGCGCAAGCAGGCCGAGCAGCAGCTGGCGCACGGGGCGCTGCACGACGCCCTCACCGATCTGCCCAACCGCGCCTACTTCGTCGAGCGGGTGTCGCAAGCCCAGGCACGGGTGCGGCGGGATCCCGATTATCGCTTCGCCGTCCTGTTCATCGACTTCGACAACTTCAAGGCGGTCAACGACGGACTGGGCCACGCCGCCGGCGACCGCCTGTTGACGGAGATCGCGGGGCGGTTGCGGACCTGCGTGCGGCCGGGCGACGTGGTGGCGCGGCTCGGGGGCGACGAGTTCACGCTGCTGCTCGAGGAGATCACCGGTCTGCCCGACGCGGAGCACGCGGCGCGGCGCATCCAGGCGTCGCTGGTCGCGCCGTTCATGATCGAAAACCGGGAGATCGTCGCGACCGCGAGCATCGGCGTGGCGCTGAGCGATCCCGATTACGGGCAGCCCCAGGACCTGCTGCGTGACGCGGACCTCGCGATGTATCAAGCCAAGGAGCAGGGGCGCGCGCGCTTCCAGGTGTTCGACGTTGCGATGCGCGACTCGGCCCAGGCCCGTTTCGGCATGGAGGCCGACCTGCGGAACGCGCTCGAGCGCCGCGAGCTGCGCCTGGTGTTCCAGCCGATCGTGGAGCTCCAGACTGGTCGCGTGTACGGATTCGAGGCGTTGCTGCGCTGGCATCGCCCCAAGCGGGGCGTGATTCTGCCGCCCGAGTTTGTGCCGCTGGCGGAGCAGACCGGTCTAATCATCCCGATCGGCAGGTGGGCGCTCCAGGACGCGTGCCGGCAAGTGCGACGCTGGCAGGACGCGTTCCCGACGGCCGGCCCGGTGCGCGCCAGCGTGAACCTGTCGGGCAAACAGCTGGCGCACCCCGGCCTGGTGGATGATGTGCGGACGGCGTTCCAAGACGCGGGACTCCCGCCCACATGCCTGGCGCTCGAGATCAGCGAGAGCGTGCTCATGGAGAGCGTGGAGTCGTCGACGGATGTGCTGCATCAGTTGCGCGAGCTCAAGGTCGAGCTGCACATCGACGACTTCGGCACGGGGCACTCGTCGCTCAGCTCGCTGCCGCGCTTCCCGCTCCATGCGATCAAGATCGATCGCTCGTTCGTGCACCGCATGGGGTCGCGCCGCAACGACGTGGAGATCGTGCGCTCGATCGTGGAGTTGGCGGGGAACTTGGGGCTGGGCGTGATCGCGGAGGGCGTCGAAACCGTCACCCAGCGGGCGCGTCTGATCGCGTTCGGGTGCGCGCTGGGACAGGGCTACTTGTTTTCGAAGCCGCTCGAGGCGAAGGCGGCGGCCGTAATGCTCGCCGGACCGGAGGAGCCGGGGCGCCGCATCGCGTGACTGCGGCGCCGCGCGGCACCGCCGTCACAACGCTACCGCGCTCTGCGCCGAGCCCACCACGATCTCCCCCGTGGTGACGCCGGTGAGCGCGTCCCGCACGTACACGTGAATCATGTTCACGGTCATGCTGGAGCTGTGCACGCCGTCCCCCGTGACGGTCTGCTCGTTCAGCACGACGTAGCCAACCCCCGGCAGGTCCGTCCGGGTATTCGGTGCCGGCGTCGCGTCATCGGCGGCGAGCGGAACGCCGTTCACGACGACGCCCAGCAGCATCGAGCCGCCGGCCTCGCTCGCGGCGCCCTGCTGGTCGCCGTAGCTCGCGGCGACGGCAAGCACCTGCCGGGCGGTGATCAGCCCGTTCAGGATGTTCACGTCGGCCGCCTCCGCGGTGGTCTGCGCCGACGCCCCCGCCGAATCGGCCATCCCGGTGGTGATTGAGGTGAGAGTGCTGGCGGTAAACGTATTGGCCACGGCGGCGTTGTCCAAGTCCGCGTTGGCCATGCCTCCCTCGGCGGGCAATGCCGCGCCGGCGAACTGCTGCGTGCCGGTGGCCAGGTTCACCACGGCCGCGTATCCCTGCCCGCCGACGCCGTACGATGTCTGCGCCTCCCACCGCCCGGCGGGCAGCGTGTGGCCGCTGATCGCACCGAGCGCCGCCAGCGCGAGCAGACTCCGCGGGATGCCACGGGTTACGATGCGCTTCATGGTTGCTGTCCTCCTCGCCGCGCAGTGATCACGTCGTTACTACTATAGTAGTCGCGCACGCGTTCTCGAAGCTCTCGGGTGAACCCTCGTGCCGCTGAATATTGCCGCCGCTCAAGTTGCCAGAGCGAAGGTAGCCGCTGAGGGAGAAACAGATGAAATCCATCCCACGACCTGGCTGTCCGAAGTCACATGCTGCCACGTCGAACCCGTCGTCGGCCGTAGACCCGTCCTGAAACTTCGCCTCGCCGGTGCCTGACCACGCGCGGCAATGCGTGGGGTCTTCTGCGGGAGCTCCGTACCGGCCCACGGTCGACCCGTGAAACGTGAAGCTGCCGGACGAGCACGTCGGGGACCCGGTCACCACGCCGTCGAGGCAGTGCTGCACCCACTCGATCTGGCCCCGATCGTCGGAACGCGCGTTGAAGCCGAAGGTGGCGAAGTCGCGTCCGCCGTCGAGCTTCCCGCCACCGGTGATGCGGTCGGTTTTCTCATCGACCGTCACGAAGCTCGGCTGCTTCGGGGCCGCGGGATTGGGCGGCTTCTCGCAAGCGAGGGCGACCAGCGTGGTCGCCAGCAGGGGAGCGAGGTGGAGCGCCTGCGTGCGTTGCATCATGGTACCTCCGGCGGTGGCCCGTGCGAACCAAGCGGGGGAGCGGCGCAACGGCGCAACGATTCGAGATCGGCCGCTGTCGCGTTGCAACACGGGTGCCGTGGACCCTGCACTACAGCCTAGCTTCGGGGTATGGCCGCAGCCCAACAGGTGGAGCCGCCCGCATGCGCTCGTGGACCGCAGGATATCTCTACGAAAGCGAGTGCGTTGCGCCTGTGCCGTGTCAGATTCCGTCGCATGGCGCCAGTGCAACAACGGTGGCTGCGCTGAGGCGCCGCTTCAGAGCATGATCAAGCCCCGCCGCAGGCCGGTCGCTACCGCTTCCGCCCGGTTCGAGGCCTCGAGCTTCTCGTAGATCGCTGCGAGGTGGGTCTTCACGGTGTGCTCGGATATACCGAGCCGCACGGCAATCTCCCGGTTCACGAGCCCTTCGCCGAGCAGCGTCAGGATCTCCCGTTCCCGTGGGGTGAGAGTCCCGTCTGTGTCGAGCGGCGCATGCGCGCCGTCGCTCGACTTGCCGTCGAGTAGCGCGATGGCGAGATCAGCCGGCAACGCCGCGAGTCCTGCTGCCACGGCTTGCACCGCAGCGCGGATCTCCTCCGGCGCGGCGTCGCGGGGGAGAACGGCCCGCGCGCCGGCGCGCAGCGCCCGCGCTCCCGCGTCGTGTTCCAGATCCTCCAGCAGCACTACCAACGGCGTCGTGTCGTGACTCGGCCGTTGCTCGAGGAGCAGAGGCAGCTCGGGCTCGGTTCCGGGATCGAGCACGATGACGTCGGGCGACTCAAGAGAGTCAGACGCGGCGAGGAGCGCCAAGCCGGGATCTTGGGCGACCGCGCGCTCGATCTCCCTTCGGGAGACGGAGCTCGGCGACACAATAAGGACGCGTATCACGCTGACACCGGCGCGTGGGCGCGCCGCACCCAGGCTGCGACGGCCGACGCGGGGACCGCGAGCGCCAGGCCGCCCTGCGACGGCCGACGCGGGGACCGCGAGCGCCAGGCCGCCCTGCATCATGGTGTTGACGCCAACGATCCTTCCCGCTGTGTCGGCGAGCGGTCCTCCCGAGAAGCCGGGAGCGAGCCGCACGTCGGCCTGAATCCACCGCGGTCGACGCTCGCCCGCGCGCTCGGCAGCGTGGATAATCCCGAGCGCGGCTGCGCCCACCAGGTTGCCCGGATGACCGATCGCGATCACCAGCTCGCCAACGCGCAACGGGGGTGCATCCCGGATCACCGCGGAAACCATCGCACCGCTCGGTTCGAACTCGAGCGCCGCGAGGTCGCGCCGCAAGTCGCGCCGCACGACGCGCGCGGGTGCGGCGGTGCCGTCGTGGAGCTCGATAGTCGCTCGCTCACCCCGGACCACGTGGGCGTTCGTGATGACGAGTCCCGCGTCCCAAAGGACGCCCGCGCCGGTTGCCCTGCCGCGCGTCCGCACCTGCACGGTGGCGCGGCGGAGCTGCTCCACCGCCGCCGCGAGCTCGTGCGCAAGACCACCTGCCACGGACGCCGTCATGCGGCCCGCCGCGAGCTCGTGCGCAAGACCACCTGCCACGGACGCCGTCATGCGGCCCGCGACGTCGGCCGTTCGCTCGGTGTCACCTGAAATGTCTTCACTTGCCCTCCCCGGATCACGCGTGCCGCGAGCGGGCGACCCACGCGGTCACCGCCGAGCTTCGCCAGGACGTCGGCCGAATCCCGCACCGCCGCGCCATCGAGCTCGAGCAGCACGTCGCCGAGCAGCACGCCGTCCCGGTCCGCGGGTCCGCCCGACTCGACACTCACGATGAGCAAGGCGACGTCGCCCTCGAGCTCGAGCTTCCGAGCCAGCGACTCCGGGACCCGTACCGGTTGCGTGCCGATCCCCAGATAAGCCCGCCGGATGGTTCCGCGTTCCAGCAGCTCGGTGACAACGCGCTCGACCGTCGCGACCGGCACCGTCACCGGCACGCCGCGCGCCAGCCCCGAAGTATTGATGCCGAGCACGCGGCCGGCCGCGTCGATGAGGGAACCGCCGGAGAAGCCATCGTAGATCGCCAGGTCCAGCCGCAGCAGCGAGTCGATCTCGGCGCCCTGCCAGGTACGCCACGGACCATCCACGCGGCTCATCACGCCCCAGCTCGCCGTGACACTCGGCCCCGGGCGTCCCAGCGCGACCACCAGCTCGCCGACTGCGGGAGGACTATCGGATCGGAGCTTCGCAGTCGGCAGATTCTGGCCGGCGAGCTTCAAGACCGCGAGGTCCGTGCTCGGGTCACGCCCGGCGAGGCTCACCGGAGCGGTTGTCCCATCGGGAAGTGTGACCGTGATGTTCTCGTCGCGGTTGATGGTGTGATGCGTAGCGACGATCACCCCAGGTCGCCAATGCACTCCGCTCGCCGGAATGCGCCGCCGGGCGTGTATCGCGACGACCGCCCGGCCGGCCGACTCGACGGCATCGGCGAGCTCGGTCGACAGGGACTGCAGCACTGTGCTCATAGTTACCTCCGTCACCGGCGGGCGTCAGTGTCCGCACTGGTGTCGGAGTATGGGGGGCTGCCGAGTCGAGCGGCATCGGCCGAACGGGCGAGGGTCGGAGCCCCATTTCGAGCGGTTAGAGCCCCTTCAGGTATTCGACAAGATCCTTCTTCTCTTGGTCGCTGAGGCTCAGCTTGAAGAACGTGTCGTAATGGGCCACCACATCGAGCAGCGTCGCGAAGCGACCGTCGTGATAGAACCCACCCTTCTGATGTGTCCAGAGTCCCGCCAGCGGCGCAGTCCGGTACATGTGCGTAGGCGACCGGTCCGCCTGGAACGCGTCGACGCCGATCTCGGCGGGCGCGTGCAGGTTGTTGCCCGGCTCGGTGAAGAGCGGCGGCACGTGGCAGCTCGCGCATCGCGCCCTGCCGTCGAACAGCGCCTTGCCGCGGCTCGCCGCCGCCGCACTGAAGGAGCCGACGAGAGCCTTCGGTGCAGGGATTGACAGTTGATAGAAATGCAGGGCCGCGAGCTTCGCGGTCAGCCGGTCGGGCACACCGCGCGTGTTGCCGGAGCCGCTCCGCGCCGCAACCGGGTACTGATCCCCGTTGCTGAGCCGCGCATCGAAGAACGTGCCCGAGCCGTGCATCTCGGTCGCGCCAACGTACGCGTTCCAGTAGGTGACCGAGCCGAACCCAGTCCACGTGTGCAGGTTGACGCCCGCGAGGCCGAAGGCAGGTGGGAGAAGCGTTCCGGCCTGCTTCCCATCCGGCCGGAGCGCCTTCCCGTCCTTGTCAAGCTCTGCGTCGAAGCGGCCCGGCCCCCAGCTCGCGAGCACTGCTTTGACCGTCGCGAGATCGACGCCCAGGAGATCGGTGAAGGGTTTGAGGTTAGGCGCGAGCGACACGATGGCGCCGACGTTCAAGTCGCGGTTCGCCCAGCCGTCGAGGCGCCGGCCGATGCCGGGGGCGAGCGCGTCGTCGACGGTCGAGTGACAGAAAGCGCATTGGAGGCCGATCGATCTGATGCTGCCGCGCGCGTCGAAGAAGCCCGTCACCCCCACGACCGCATTCAGCTTGAGGAGCGCCAAGGTCGTCGCGGGGTCGTCGAGGTCTACTTTACCTGCCTTGAGCTGTTCCTGCAGCGCCGGGGGCAGGGCGCCGACATCCACCTTGAGGCCGACGGACAGCGCGGTCTTCGGGCTTACGCCGCCGCCGACGCCGCCATGCTTCTCGCCAGCGATGGCTTTGTGGAGCTGCAGCGCGTCGCCCCAGAACGCTTCATCGCCGAACGTGTCGAATCGGAAGGTCTGGCGCCCTTCCCGCACCATGCGGTTGGCGTTGTCCTCGATCACCTTGTCGAAGCCCGAGGGCACCCCCGCGCTCACCGCGTTGCCCGCTGGGTCGACGGCCCGCACGGCACCCACGAGCCCAACGGCCACGAGCACTACCCCGACCGACAACCTGGCGCTGCGTGGGATAACAGTTCGCATGGCGATCCTCCTTGGGACGGCGCGGAGCCGGACTGCGACGATTATCGCTATCACGAGCAGTTGCTAGTGATAGAGTAACGAGGCGTACCGCCGACGGTAAGGGTGGGAGAAAGTCGCAGCATTACTCAAAGCACGGAGCGGGACGAACAAGAAGCGCCACAGCGTACTCGATGCAGAAATGCTCACCTGGCGGGCGCTCTCTTCACGCCTCGGCAAGCAGAGCCTCGCCCTCGACTTGCACCAACCGGGAACGCACCGGCCGCGTGGCTGGCCCGCGGATGACGGCGCCGGAGGTTACGTCAAACTGGCTGCCGTGGCAGTGGCACGTCACCGTCGTGCCGTCCAACTTGCCCATCGCGAGCGAGCACCCGGCGTGGGTACAGGTATCATCGAAGGCGTACAGATGTCCGTCCGCATTCGCTACGTCGACCTGGGTTCCCGCGATATTGAAAACGCGCATCTGCCCCGCGGTGACATCCTTCGAGTTACCAATTCGTACTAGCATGGCCTTACCCTCCATATCGTCGTGCGCCAGAAAACGTGGACCCCACAGGTCACCCTGATGCGAAACGATGGATCACTCTACGGGCCACGCCCGCTGACAGCAGGACAGGAGGGTCACCCTTAGATGCGCCCGTTGCCGAGCGCCTTTGCTGAGCTTGGAGATGTGTCAAGCACAAGTACCCTCCGTATCGTTTCACGAGGAGTGTAATGACGATGATGGCCACCAGATTGATCAGCTGGACGACGGTGAACACGATGTCGCGGATCATGACAGCATGGATTAGAAACAGGGCCGAGGAGACACACCAAAGGGAATAGGCTTTCAGACTGATGCCTGCGGAGCAATGTTCCTTGCGCAAGTGAATAATCTGCGGCGCGTAGGCGATAACCACGACTCCGATCCCGGCAAATCCCAGAATCTCGGGAGAATTCATCATGCAGTAGCTCGCAACGTGCCATTCACACGGTGAAGGCTCGCGGGCTCCGCGACGCGCGCCAATAGCACGATCGTACCATGCAGGCCCACATCCATCATGGCGGGCGCTGGGGGATCTTCTTCGATCCAGCTATAGCGCAGCCTGCGTCACCACGGTGGTGACTGGGGAAGAACCCGCGCCGCTAATCGATGAGCCCGCGCTGCTGCGCGTGGGTCACCGCTTCAAGACGCGTGTGGGTGCGGAGCTTGCGGTTGATGTGGTGGAGGTGGTTGCGGAGCGTCTGGGCGGAAATGTTCAGCTTGCGGGCGATGGTCGCGGCGCTGCGGCCGTCGGCGAAGAGCTTCAGGATGCGGCACTCCTGCTCGGAGAGCGGCTCGATCGGGGCGTGATGGGCCTCGTCGCCGGCGAGCGCAACGAGTTGTCGGGCGACCTCGACCATGCGGTAGAACCGCTCCTCGTTGCGCCGGCGCTGGTCGACGTCGCGCTCTAACCGCACGAAGAGCCGGCGTCCCGTGCGCTGGTTGTCGAAGACGATCGTGGAGACATTCACCCAGATCCGGCCCCCAGACCGGGTGCGGACCTCCAAGTCGAAATTGGGGATCCCGCCGGCCGTTCCGTCCCGGTGACGGGTCGCCGCTTCCGCGCCCCCCGCGAGCGCGCTGGTGCCCAACGTGTCGCGCGCCTCGAGCACCTCGTCGATGTTGCGGTGGAGCACCTCGCTCGCCGTGTAGCCGAACAGTCGCTCGGCGGCCCCGTTCCAGGAGCAGATCTCGCCGCCCTCGGTGACCGTGTACGCGGCGTCCGCGGTTTGCTCCAGCAGCGCGAACAACTCCGTTTCGAGCATCGCTCCCTTCGCTACCTCACCGCCGGAAATGCTAGTGCTTAAGCCCCACGTAGGCCAGACCGGGATCCGCACGCGGGACGTGCGTCTCTCCACGCGGTACGAACGCTTCATTGCCGCCCTATGCGCCAATCCGTAACCATACTCCCGTAGCGCAACGCACTCAGAGAGACACGACATACACAAGGAGATTCAAGCATGAAACGTCTCGCACTCACTGCCCTCGCCAGCGTCCTCGGCGTTGGGATACTCGTCGCGTCGCCCGACACCGCGGCGGCCCAGCAAAAGGCGGAGCCCTCCAGCGCGTACAGGATGCACCCCGACACCTCTGCAGCCCGGCTTCATGAGCCGCCGGGCGGCGCGTATAAGAAGGTCAGCACGCTCGTCCCCCTCCCCGACTTCGTCCCCGGACTCGGCACTCTGTACGTCGATCCCGCCACGCTGCCCGCGGGGCCGTTTCTCGCCTACGACCATCAAGGGAACCTGGTGAGCTCCATCTACATGATCCCGCTCAAGGACATGAACGCTCAGAAGGCGTTCAGCGGTCTGAAGGTCGCCCAGGAGCGCGTCGATCACGTGGACATCGTCTTTAACGCGGGCCATCCGGGCGTGGCCGAGCCGCACTACCACGTGATGGTGTGGTACGTGTCGCCGCAGCGCGCGGCCCAGCTCGCCAAGTGACGAAGCCGTCACGTCGCGAGTTCCTGAAAGCCGGCGGGCTGGCGCTCGTCGGCTTTGGGCTCGTGTCGTGCCGCCGGGCGCCCGTACGCACGCTCCTCGGAGCGCGCCCGCGTTCTGCGGCCGCTCTCGAAGTGGTCGAGATGCGCAGCGACACGCTCGGCTCACGGGTGTGGTTCGATCCGATCGGACTCTACGTAGAACCGGGTGCCACGGTCCGCTGGATCGTGCGCGAAAACGTGCACACGACGACCGCCTACCACCCGCGGAACGACCATCACCCTCTGCGCATCCCCGAGAGTGCAGTGCCTTGGGACTCGGGGTTCCTCGTGCATCCAGGCGATCACTTCGACGTCACGCTCACCGTTTCCGGGGTCTATGACTACTACTGCATGCCGCACGAAGCCGTGGGGATGGTGGGTCGGATCGTTGTGGGGCAACCGCTCGGGCCGGGCGCCGAGCCGTTCGACTACTGGCTGGGCAGGCCGGGAACCGACAGCTGGCGCCACGTCCCCGACGCGGCCCGTCAAACCTTCCCGAGCGTCGCGCAGATCCTCGCCGAGCGCCGAGTGCATCCGGCCGGGCCGCGGAGGTGAGATGATAATGGCCACCGTGGCTCTGTCGGGCAAACATGACTCATTGCGGGAGGGCGCCAGGCTCGGACTCGTCGTCGCGACCAGCATCTGGGTCTGGCTTGCCGTGGTCGATGCAGTCGCGGGCGAACCGTTTCGCACCTTCACGGTGTTGGGCGGCATCGCCCTGTTCACGACGATGCATTACCTGCTCAACCTCGCGTACGGCGTGGTCATCGTGTCCGGCATCCACGGCGCGGCGCGGGAGCCGAGTCTGGTCATGGCCGTGGCGTTCGGGTTCCCCATCGTCGAATTCGTGTTCGCACTGGCGACTGTCCTGCTTTCGCATCTCGGACTCGGGGAGCTCGCCTGGGTCCGGATCTTCGGCGGGAGCCTGATCGGTACGGCAATCGCGATCGTCATCCTCTCTCGAGGGCATCCGCTCGCGGCAGAGCTGCGGAACGCTGAAGAAGAAGACAATGAGTGATCGGTGCTTTGTGTGGTGGAATCTCAACTCGACGGAAGGATGTGGAACAATGCCTAGACTCGGTATCGAGCCGCCGGCTGGAAGGTGGCTTCCGTCAACAGCAGTGGGGCGCGCGGTGGTGGTGGGGTTGGTCACCCTTTCGCTCGCCGTTCCCGCCAGTGCCCAGCAGCAGCGGGTGGATCCGACCTGGCTGAGCTTCGAGACAGCTGCCAAGACCGTCCGCTTCCAGTTGATCGCCGGGCTCACCGGGCTGAACGGCGCCCTAAACTTCAACGGGTTCCGCGACGGGGCGCTCACGATTGTCGTGCCTGTCGGATGGCAGACGGAGATCGACTTCCGCAACCACGACGGGATGTTGCCGCATAGCGCCCAGGTGATCGCGCCGCAGACACCGCTGCCGACGCAGCCCGTGGGTCCCGCGATCCCGCGTGCCTTCACGTTCAAGCTCGTGGAAGGACTTCCTTCGGAAGCGACGGACATAATGCGCTTCGCCGCGCAGCCCGCGGGGGAGTACTTGATCTTCTGCGGCGTGCCCGGACACGGCGCCGCGGGGATGTGGATCCGGCTCCGAGTCAGCGCGACGGCCACGACGCCGGCGTTGCTGCTCACGCCAGCGCCAGGCGCAAGTTGAGACGGAGGTGAGAAGAGATGAGGGGAAAGGCTTCGGCGGTCGCCCGGCGCGGCGCGGTACTTCCGGGATTCATGCTCCCGGCCATCGACGGCTCCTCCGTTTCATTGGAGAGCTATCGGGGGCGGACCAATCTGGTTGTCGTCTTCGCTGGGGACAAAATGGACGAGAGCGCGGTCGCTGTGCTGCTTGAGGAACTCGTAGCGCGGAGGGAAGAGTTCACCCTAGAAGCAGCGCAGGTGCTCGTGGCAGTCACCTCGCGGCCCGCCGCAGTTCCCCAGCGCGGCCGGTGGGCGTTTCCGGTGTTGGTGGACGACGGTGCGCACATCCATCGCAACGTGGGCGCGACTGACGCTGCGGGAAGACCTGCACCCGCCGTGTTCGTTACCGACCGGTTCCGCGAGATCTACGCCGCTTACCTGTCAGGGCAGGGCTCGGCACTGCCCGGCGCGAAAGAGATTCTTGAGTGGCTCGTGTTCATTAACATCCAGTGTCCGGAATGCGGCGTGCCCGAGTGGCCGACGTAGTTGAAAGGAGCATCCCATGATCAAGCTCAAACGTGCCTATCAACCCGCCACCGGTGACGATGGCGCGCGTTTTCTAGTGGAGCGACTCTGGCCGCGGGGTGTCAGGAAGACGCGCCTGAAGCTCGATGGGTGGCTTAAGGACGTCGCGCCGAGCGCGGACTTGCGGAAGTGGTTCAGCCACGACCCGAAGAAGTGGGCGGAGTTTCGGCAGCGCTACTTCACCGAGCTGCGTGCGCATCGCGCGGCCTGGCGGCCGCTCCTCGCTGCGGCCCGACGCGGGCGGGTCACCTTCGTCTACGCCGCGCATGACGCCGCGCGCAACGGCGCCGTCGCGCTGAAGGCGTTTCTCGATCGGCGGCTATGAGCGCGAAGCGCGACGTGGTACGGTTCGCGCTCGTGCGAGGCGACTCGTAGTGGCTGGACGGCGCGTCTTCTCCGGCGTCCAGCCAACCGGGAAGCTCCACCTGGGCAACTACCTGGGCGCGATCAGCCTCTGGGTCGCCGCGCAGGCGGAGCACGAGGCGATCTTCTGCATCGCCGATCTGCACGCATTAACGACCCCCGAGGCAGTGCGGGCCACCGACCTCCGGGCCAAGGTGCGCGAGACGGCGGCCGTGCTCCTGGCCTGCGGCATCGATCCCACGCGCGCGATCCTATTCGTTCAATCGCGCGTCGGCGCACACGCAGAATTGGCATGGCTCCTCAGCTGCGTGACGCCGGTCGGCTGGCTCGAGCGCATGATTCAGTTCAAGGCCCGGTCGGCCAGTCTCGAGAGCGTAGGGACGGGGTTGCTCGCGTACCCCGTGCTGCAGGCGGCGGACATCCTGCTCTATCGCGCCGACCTGGTTCCCGTCGGTGAGGATCAGCGGCAACACATCGAGCTCACCCGCGACATCGCGCGGCGGTTTCACGCCCTCTTCGGAGACGTCTTCACGCTCCCGGAAGCGATGCTCCGGCCGAGCGGCGCGCGGATCATGGGCTTGGACGATCCGAGCGCGAAGATGAGCAAGAGTCTGGGAGAGACCCGGAAGGGCCACGCCATCGGCCTGGTCGACTCTCCAGATGTGATCCGCCACGCGATCACGCATGCGGTCACCGATTCTGGGCGTGAGGTCCGGCCCGAGCACGCGTCCCCGGGTGTGACCAACCTCCTGACGATCTACGAACTCCTGTCGGGCCGGCGCCGTGAGGCAGTGCAGGCCGCGTTCGTGGGAAAGGGCTACACGGTCCTGAAGCGTGCGGTCGCGGACTTAGTCGTCACGACGCTCCAGCCCATTCGGCAAAGGTACCTGGATCTGTCGGCCCAGCCGGAGGCGCTTGATGCCATCGTCGTCGAAAGCTCCGAACGCGCCCGTCTGCTCGCTGCCCCGACGCTCGACCGGGTCAAACAACTGATGGGCTTGCACGAGAGATCTCATGTTCCCTTTCCACTCTCTGATTCCAAGGACGGCTGATGTCGTCCAATCCGAGGCGGCCCGTAGTGAAGAGGGAGTTCAAGGTGGGCGATCACGTAACCTGGAACTCGGAGGCTGGGCACGTCAGCGGGAGAATCATCAAGGTGCACACGGAAGACGTTAATTACAAAGGGTACACCCACCACGCGAGCGAGGCTGAGCCACAGTATGAGATCGAGAGCGACAAGACCGACCACATCGCCCTGCACAAGGGCTCGGCGTTGCGAAGGATGAACGACTGAGAGCTCTCCGGCAACATGATCCCGGGACCATGCTGATGCCGCTGGCAGCGCGGCAGCCACCGTCCTAAGTAGCCGCCCGTCGAGGCCGTGGCAAGGCAGCGCTTGTTCACACCCGTCGAGGCTGACTGGTCAGTGACACCCAGCTCTTCGGGAGCGGGCTTATGGGAGTTCGGTACAAATGGCCGTGCGGTCTCATAACACTCGCGTTCAGCCGTTCAGCCTCAGCGGCTACCATGGCAGGCCCACACGCGGCACCGTGACGATCCGGGAGTTCAATCGCCAGCAGCGCACGCGGCGGGCGCTGGAGGGACTCGGCAAGTGGTGGGGCGTGGCCCTCCTGTCAGTGTTTATCCCCGTCGCACATTTTGTACTCGTTCCATCGTTCGTGCTCTACGGCATGTGGCAGTTCTTCCAGCGGCTCGGCACCGCAGAGCTCGCGACCGATGCGCATGGCGCATGTCCCGACTGCGGGACGGAGCAGACTCTCGAGCTCGCGCCGCGGTGGCGCGCACCGCAACCGGTCACCTGTAAGCAGTGTCACCGCGGGTTGCGGCTCACGGTGCCGTTCTAGAGGGTATGTGGGTACGCGAGGGCATGATGACGAGCACACCGATCCCTCATGGCTCGCGCCGCCTGGCGCTGGTCCTGGCGGGCGGCGGCGCCCGGGCCGCCTACGAGGTAGGCGTCCTATCGGCGATCGCCGAGCGGGCGCCCGGCCTCGAGTTTCCTATCCTCACCGGCGTGTCCGCGGGCGCGATCAACGCCGTATACCTCGCGGCGCACGCGGAGACGCTGTCGGCCGCCTGTGGCGCGCTGCGCGACCACTGGAGCCATCTGGTGGTAGATCGTGTCTACCGCATCCAGCCCTGGCACTTGGGGCGGGCGCTGCTGCGCGGCGTGGCCGGACCCCTGCTGGGCGCGCGCGGAGAGGCTGCGGTCGTCCGCGGCTTGATGGACATGAGCCCGCTGCGCGAGTCTTTGGCCGCGCGCCTCGATTTCGGAGGAATCGATGCAAACATCGCCTCCGGCCGCCTGCATGCGGTGGCCCTGAGCGCGACCTCGTACGCCTCTGGTCAGACGGTGACGTTCGTGCACGGCGCGTCAGGCGTGCCCACCTGGCGGCGCGCACTGCGATACGCGGTGCGTGCGCGGCTCACTCTGGACCACGTGATGGCATCCGCCGCCCTGCCGATCCTCTTTCCGGCGGTTCGGCTTGGTGACGCATTCTATGGCGACGGCAGCGTGCGCCAGACCGCCCCGCTTGCTCCGGCGATCCACCTCGGCGCACGGGCCATCCTCGTGGTCACCCACCGCAGCGAGCCCGAGCTGGCGGCCTCGCCCGTCCCCACGCTGGGCGACTATCCCACCCTCGCGGAAGTGATCGGGCTGCTGTTGCACGCGATCTTCCTCGACGCCCTCGAGGCAGACGCCGAGCGGATCGAGCGCATTAACCGAACGCTGGCGCGGGTTCCTGCCGGGGCGGCGCCCGAGGGACTGCGACCGGTCAGCCTCCTGATGCTCCGACCTTCACGGGACCTCGGCGCGCTCGCTGCGGGGTCTGGGGCCAAGCTGCCGCCCGCGGTTCGCTGGGTGGTGCGCCGGATGGGCGGCCACCGGACCACCGCGGTGGACTTCCTGAGCTACCTGCTGTTCGACCCGGCCTACACGACCGCGCTGATCGAGCTCGGCTACGCTGACGGGCGGGCCGAGTGGCCGCGCATCGAGCAGTTCCTCGCGGCCGTGGCGGAGTAGGGACGCAGAGAGTGTTCAAGGTGGGCGATCACGTAACCTGGAACTCGGAGGCTGGGCACGTCAGCGGGATAGTCATCAAGGAGCCCCGTCGCGATCTCTGTACTGCGGAGGTCGCTAGCTGGGTGTGGACTGACGGTAGGCTACCCTCCCGTCCGGCTCCGCAAGCGCGCCATCTCTTCGCGGTTCGGACCGAACATCCCGGGGGCCGTGCCGCCGGCCAGCCGGCACAGCACCGACAGCTGGCCGCGGTGGTGGATGTTATGGAACAGCATCGCCGACCACAGCAGGTCCCGAACCGGTCGCTCCTTGCCATCGAAGTACGTGAGCCGGCGGTCCAGGTCGTCCGCGCCCAGCCGCCGCACGCGTGCCACCGCGTCGGCGTGCACCCGTTCGTAGCCCGGGGCGAGCGCCTCGATCGACCGGGGCCGCTCGAGGCCGGGTGCCTTGGCGCCCGGCGCGAACTTGCCTTGCTCGATGCCCCAGCTCACGTACGCGTCCGCCTCGGCCAGGTGCCAGGCGAGCTCGCCCAGCGAGCGGGCGCCCGCGTCGGGCCGAAAGTCGTACTGGCCCGCGGGCAGCGCGCGCAGCAACGTGGCGGTTTTCTGGGCCTCGGCGTCCCACACGCCTAGGAACGTCTGCAACTCGGTCGTAGCCATCGCACCGAACCTCCTCTCGTGCTTGGGTCAGGTCGAGGCGTCCACCGCGAAGCGGCGGCGCACGCCCGCGGCAAACACCGTCCATGGCGCGGCATTCTTCAAGCGCGGGAGCCACGTCGCTTCGGCTCCCACCCGGTAGCGCAGCCGCGGCGCTCGACTCTCGACGATCCGGAGCACGCAGCGCGCAACCTGCTCAGGGGCAATGCCCCGCTCCACGGAACGGCCCATCGCCGCAATCACGCGGCGCCTCGGTCCCTCGTAGGCGGGGAGCGGTCCCGCGACGAGCTGCGCGGCTTCGGTCATCCGGGTGTGGACGAATCCCGGCTCGACCAGCGTAACGGTGATGCCGAACGGCCGTAGCTCGTGCCACAAGGCTTCGGAGTAGGCCTCGAGCGCGAACTTGGTGGCGCAATAGAAGGCGCTGAAGGGAATGGCGGTCAGGCCAGCGAGCGACCCGATGTTGACGATCCTGCCCGCGCCGGCCTTTCGCATGCCCGGGAGCACGGCATTCACCATGCGGACCGTGCCGAAGAAGTTGGTCTCGAACTGGGCTTTGGCTTCGGCGAGGCTCGTTTCTTCGGCGGCGCCGGTGAGCGCGTATCCGGCGTTGTTGACGAGCACGTCGAGCCGGCCGGTCTGCGACAGGACTTGGTCCACGCAGGCCCGCACCGACTCGTCCGAGCGCACGTCGAGCGCCAACAGCCGGAATTGCTCCGGCGTTGCCCGGTCAGGCCGGCGGGCCGTGCCGTATACCGTGAATCCTCGCTCTGTCAGCAGCTGCGCCGTCGCCCGACCGATTCCCGACGACGCCCCAGTGATCAATACCGTCTGCGTCATGACGTTCCTCCCAACCCTGCGGTGGTCTCGATCTGCTGCAGCGCCGCGGCGCGGCACTCGTCGAGGATCCGATTCGACAACGCCCGGTCCTTCACAGCGCGGGCCAGGAGCAGCCCGCCCACGCACAGCGCGACCGCCGGGATGGCGGGAGTCGCGTCGGGCGACCGGGGATCGAGCTTCGACCCGAGGGCCGCGACGAGGCGGCTCAGGTGCTGCTCGAAGATTTCTCGCGACGTCGGGGACAGCCGGGCGATCTCGGCGCCGAGGGCCGGCATCGGACAGCCGTGCTCGGCCGCGTCGCGATGCTCCTGGCTCAGATAGGACGTGATGTGCGCGCGCACCCATGCGGGGCCCTCCCGGCCCTGGAGCCGCGAGCGCCAGTGGTCGCGGGATCGCTGGAAGGCGAGCTCGAGCGCCTCGGCGAGCAACGCCTGTTTGGAGCGGAAGTGGGCGTAGAACCCGCCGGTGGTCAGCCCGGCCGAGTTCATGACGGCATCGACGCCGGTCGCGGCGTAGCCGCGCTTGCGGAACAGACGGGCGGCGGTGTCGAGAATCCGCTGGTGGGTCCGATGCTTGTGGCCGGGCGGGTACCGCATGGGGTAGTAATATGACGATCGTAATGCTACGTCAAGGGCGCAAGGCCATTCTCAGCGGCAGATGCCCGAAACCCGTGCCCTCAAGGTCTCGGCTCTGGCTCAGGCGGGTCCTCGTTCGATTCCGAGACGACGTGACGGAGGCTCTCGATCGTTACCGCGAATCGTCACCAGCTCGGCGACGAACCCGCGTTGCGCGGGAATGATCTTCTGGAGCGCCACTCGGACAGAGAACCACTCGGCTCGGTCAACCTCAGGGAATTGCTGTTGCTTGCCCGACTTCGGCGGCCATTCCAGAGAAAACAGGTTGCTGTGTAGCTGCGCGGGATCGCAGTCGCCTTCCACCGCCCAGGCGTGGACCACTTTCTTCGCCCAAAACGGTCCTCCCGGATGCACTAGTAGCACCTCAGGCTCACCATTTCTGAGGCGAAACATCAGGAGACCTGCGCTCGTCTTCGCCATCTTTCCTCTCCGGAGCTACTTCTGCCACACCGCATACCCGTCGGTGCGCAGCTCTCGCGCCAACGCCCACTCCATGCGCTGCGCCTCCGCGTACGGTAAGCTCGAGCACTGCGGGATCGAGCTCGATCACGTAGACGTGGTGTCGCGCGACCTTCTTCGGCACGCGCACCAATCTAGCAGCGGGCGGCCACGGAGCAGATACTTCGACGGTGGGTGCAAACTCCACGTCAAGGAGGCGGCGCATGACGAAGGGACGTCTCGAAGGGTTCAGCGACGGCGTGATCGCGATCCTGATTACGATCATGGTGCTGGAGCTCAAGGTGCCGCACGGCACGGACTGGGACGCGCTGCAGCCACTCGTGCCGGTGTTCCTGACATACGTGCTGAGCTTCGTCATGGTCGGCATCTACTGGAACAACCATCACCACATGCTTCACGCCGCCGAGCGGATCAACGGCAAGGTGATGTGGGCGAACCTGCACCTGCTGTTCTGGCTCTCGCTCACCCCATTCATCACCGGCTGGATGGGCGAGAATCATTTCGCGCCCCTGCCGACGGCGCTGTACGGCGCGGTACTCCTCTGCTCCGCCATCGCGTACACCATCCTGCAGACGGCCGTCATCGGCGCCCAAGGCCCGCACTCGAACCTCGCGACGGCGGTGGGGAGTGACCTCAAGGGGAAGCTCTCGATCGCGGCGTACGTCCTGGCGATCCCGATGGCGTTCGTGAATCAGTGGATCTCGGATGCGCTCTACGTGGCGGTGGCGCTGCTGTGGCTGGTTCCGGATCGGAGGATCGAGGCGAGTCTTACGCGCGCGTGACCTTCGCGACGGTGTCCCACGTGCGGGTCGTCACCTCTTTACCGAACGCCTTCTCGAGCAGCACCATGAAGACCGGCCCCTTGGGGGTCGGCATATAGGCACTGAACACTTCCCTTTCTGTCATGGAGAGAATACGTGCGCCATCCCGCTCGATGGGCAGCCGGAGCTTCGCCGTCGGTCGATCGCGCAGAAACGTGACAATGCGCTTCGCGGCCGGTTCCAGGCGGAACGCCCGATACGGGTCGGATGCAAGCATCTCGCCGAGCATGTCCATGGGACGCACGATCGTGAGAAATGCCTGACCGAGCCGCTCCAACATTGCGCCTTCGGCTTTGCGCTGCAGCGACGTTGCCGATGTGGCGCGCGCGTTGAACGCGACGTTTCCGCTCGCCAGAATGGTCTTGACGTCTGTGAACCCCGCCGATTCGAACGCCTGCTTCAGCTCGGGCATCTTCGCGTTCATCGGGCTGACCCCACGGAGAAACGCCGCATAGCGTGGCATGAGATGAAAGCTAGCGAGTCAACCCCACTACATTTCGCGCCACGACGCCGACGGCCGCTCGCCTCTCCCAGTCCCGCTTCACCTCCGGCCTCCAGTGCCACAAGGAGCTCTGGTGGGAGGTGCACGAGCCCGACGCGCTCGAGCTCCAGCCATAAGGGTGCTCCAGGATCTCTTCGACCAGGGCCGCCAGGTAGGCGAAGCGGCCCGTGCGCGGTACCCGGGCGGCGTGCTGATCGGTTGCTTGTGGCCGGGCGGCTACGGCATCTGGCACTAATATGACGATCGTAATGCTACGTCAAGGGCCCAAGGCTCGAACGTTCGGGCCTTTCCGCGTCAGGTCGGAAGAACTTCCGGGGATGGGTTGAGAAAGTCCAAGTAGATTGCCAGTTTACGTCTCGCGGCGCCGTAGCCAAGTGGTAAGGCAGAGGTCTGCAAAACCTCTATTCGTCGGTTCGATTCCGACCGGCGCCTCTGCGAGCAAGACTACCCCACGCGGCTGGGACCGCCCGTAACGAGAACGGGGGCACTGTCAGGTTGCCCCCGCTCGTTTTGCCTCCCTCGGCGTGCTCAGAACTTGAGGAACACGGGACCGCCAGTCTCAAGTGAGAGTTCGGTCGCGCGCTGCACCGCGGCCGTGCGCTCATCGGGCGAAGCCCGCGACGGTACGGGGACCTCGGAAGCACCCGGCGCGGCGGCACGGCCGCCCTGCGCGCACGTCACCTTGATAGCAATCGGTGAGTAGATCCCCCCCAAGAGGCCGGAAACCAACTGGTTCAGGAAACTGTGCTTGGTTTCAACTTTGGCCACGCCGTTGGGGCACTTGCTGGCGGTCTCGATCGTGCTCGGGGGGACGAGGCCCCAGAGCCACCCTGACGCCCACGACTTATCGATGACGACCGTGGACGGCGTGAGACCCGTTTCGATCGTCGCATGATAACACGCCGCGAGGGCGATCAAGGAGAGGGCGACGGGTAACCGCAGTAGCCGATTCATAGCAGACCTCCTGGTGCAAAGGGGACACAGGTCACTGTCTGCATCAGCGGGTGCGGGCCGAATATGATAACGCCCGCCGACGGCCGCAATTGTGCCGGTCCGCGGCGCCGTTTCATTCTGGGCGTGGCGCATCAGTTCAGTGCCGGTGCTGTAGCCAAGTGGTAAGGCAGAGGTCTGCAAAACGTCAATTCGTTGGTTCGATTCCGACCGGCGCCTCTGGAGTGGACGAGGGGGACGGCCACCCTCACCACCCATCCTCGTCAGGCTACCAGCGACGCCACCGCCCCGGCCCCACAAACGGCCGGTAGTAGTAGGGGTCACCGAACCGGAGGCCCACCGCGATCCTGGGGGCATACCAGGGATCCCACCAGCCGGACCACGCGTACGGACTGACCCAGCCGACGTAGCGCGGGGGCGGCCCGACCGTGTAGCTCGCGACGTCGTAGTCGAAGTGATCCCCGGCCCCCCGCATCCGCTGCACGAGGTCCAGCAGGCCCGCTTCGGGATCGGCACGCACGGTTGAGTCGTCGAGCGCGCTGTAGTCCCAGTGCCCGTTCTTGGCGAATTGGTCGAACTGGAAGGGCGTCCGGGCGAACGCCGCGAGCACCGTCCCGTGGCCCGTCGTGTCGTCCACCACGAACGCCTCTCGGCCCCCTCGGCCCTTCAGCTCGTCCTTCTTGCCGCCGCGGATTTGCTGGTTGCCGTCGGGATCGATCGGGAACAGCACCCGCACGTGCCCCTGGGCGTCAGCGCGCAGCACCACCAGATAGCCGTCGTCGGCAGTTTGGGCGTAGACCTTCGCCCGGTCGCCGAACTCATAATGGCCGTCGGAATTGAACCACACGCGTACCGGCGGATCCGCCGCAACGGCCGCGCTCAGGGAATGAAGTAACAGCAGTGACGCTAACATACAGCCTCCTTCGCTTGCACCGGCCACGACGGCACGACCTGCATCATCAACCGACTACGGGCGACCGTGCGTGCCTGCTGACCCACCGCTTCGTTAACTTTGCCACGGTGTACCCGCGACGCACGCAGCGAGCGGCTGCAATCCTCTTTGCGCTCGCAGGGCAACTCGCCCCCTGGGGGCGCGCTACGGCCGCGCAGCTCCCCGACTCGCAGCACATCTTGCGCTCCGCTCGTGCCGCGCAGGCGGACTTCGAGTCGATCCGGCGGCACAACCTCCCGAAGGAACCCGGCCACGGTGGTGCCGACTGCGACGTACAAATCGGTCGGTTCTGCTACTGGTACGACGACGACGCCGAGCCGCAGCGACCTCCGCCCCTCGAGTCCGAGGCAATCACGCGGGCGCGCGACCGCTTGCTCGCGACGCTCGATACCGCGGCGCTTGCCCTTCCAGGCGACGAGTGGCTCGCCGGCCAGCGGGTGCGCTACCTGCTGCAAAGCGGTCGCTCGGTCGACGCGCTACTTGCCGCCCGAGCGTGCCGCGCCCCGATATGGTGGTGCCAGGCCCTCACGGGCCTGGCTTGGCACGTCGCGGGCGACTTCGCATCCGCGGATAGCGTGTATCGCGACGCGCTCGACGCCATGCCGCCGGACGAGCGCTGTCGCTGGACCGATATCGCACCGCTGCTCGATGCTCCCGTCGCGCGGCGCTATCGCCGGCTCCCCTGTGACGAGCGCGGCGCGCTCGAGCAGCGCGTGTGGTGGCTCGCCCAGCCGCTCTACTCCCTCCCCGGCAACGACCGTCGCACCGAGCACCTGGCCCGCGCCACCATGGCGCAGATCGAGGGGGACGCGCGCTCCACCTACGGCGTGCCCTGGGGCGACGACCTGCGCGAGGTGACGCTGCGGTTCGGGTGGCCGTCGTACTGGACGCAGGGCGAGCCCAGGACCTTTAGCGGCTTCGTAGATCCGCCGATCACGGGCCACGAGCCGCAACCGGCGTTTCATTTTCTGCCCGACGCCTCCGCCTTGGACGATCCGGCGAGCGCGAGCCCGCAAGTCTGGGAGCCCCACGCGCCGCGCGCCCGCGAGCATTACGCGCCGCGGTACGCCACCGCGTTCGCCCCGCTCGAGCACCAGATCGCGCTGTTCCCGCGACGCGATTCGTGTCTCGTGGTGGCCGCCTACGACGTGCGCTCGGATACCCTGTTCTCCCGGGACTCGCTGCAGGCGGCGCTCGTGCTGGCGCGCGACGAGCGCAGTGCGCCGGTGATCGAGCGCCGCCAGGACGCGAGACCCGCGGACGTCATCGTCGCCAAAGTGGACCGTGCGGCGCAGCTCGTGAGCCTCGAGCTCGTGGCTCCAGCGCGGCGCCACGTCGCCCGAGCGCGGTACGGCGTGCGTCCGCCAGCCGCGCCCGCCCCCGGGGCCGGGTTATCCGTTTCCGACATCCTGCTGTTCGATCCTCCCGACTCCTTGCCGACCCAGCTCGCGGCCGCGCTGCCCTACGTGCGGGGTTCGACCGTGATGCACCCGCGTGCGCGCGTCGGACTGTTTTGGGAGGTCTCGGGGCTCGATTCGGGGGAGGCGGTAAGCACCGTGGTCACGGTGCTGCCGGTCGGCACAGGGTGGCTGCGGAACGCGGTGGAGTCGCTGCGGCTCGCCGGCCGGCGCGCCTCGGTACGGCTTGAGTGGCGGGAAATCCCCGAGCAGCGCGGGTCGGTGGCCGGCCGGGCCCTGGCCGTCGACCTCTCGGGCCTTTCGCCCGGGCAGTATCGCATCGAGATCGTGGTGCAGGGGCCCGGCGGAGAGCGGGCGAGCGCGACGCGCGAGATCACGGTGCGAGAGCGGTGAGAACTCGGGGCGTGAGTTATCATGTGCTCGCATGAGGCTGCCGATTCTCGTGTACCACAAGATCGACCGCATCCCACCGGGCTCGCGCTACCCGAAGAACTACGTGACGCCCGAGCAGTTCGCGGCGCAGCTCGCGTTCCTGGCGCGCCACGGCTACACGAGCATCAGTTTCCTGGACTACCTCGCCTACCGCCGCGGTGAGCGGCGGCTCCCTCGACGGGTCATCATCCTCACCTTCGACGACGGCTACCGCTTGACCCGCACGATCGCGCTCCCCCTGATGCGCCAGTACGGCTTCGGCGCCACGATCTTTCTCGTGACGGCGTACGTAGGGAAGACAAACCTGTGGGACGCAGACGAGATCCAGGAGCCGCTGCTCGACGCGAGCGACATCCGCGACATGCAGGAAACGGGGATCGAGTTCGGCTCGCAGACCGCCACGCATGCGCATCTCGCGGCGCTGCGTCCGGTCGAGGTGCTGCGCGAGCTGCGCACGTCGCGCGAGCAGCTGGGCGCGCTGCTCGGCAAACCGGTGGCCGTGCTCAGTTACCCGTACGGCGAATACACCCAGGATACGCTGCAATTCGCGCGGGACTCAGGGTACGAGGCCGGCGTCACCGTCCGAGAGCGCATGAATAGGGACGCGACTGACCTGCTCGAGCTGCGCCGCATCCCCATTACCTCTCTCACCTCGCCGGGACGGTTCGCCTGGGACCTGTTCCGGCTGCGCTGGCTCCACGGAGCCTGACCCTAGCCCGTGGCGGGCGCCCCGAGCGGCTCGGTCGCCACGGCCGAGACGACCACGCTTTCGCCCAGCGCCGTGCCCGGTCCGGCGATCGCCCCCTGCTCGCCGAAGTACGCCTCTTCGCCGTGCTCGCTCAGGTCGAGCCCGCGCAGCTGGGCGCGCACGTCGGCCTTGATGCCCACCGTGGCCTTCACGATCGTCAGGATCACCGCGGTGCCGAGGGCGGCGAGCGCGACCGTCGCCAGCACCGCGACGAGCTGCACCCCCATCTGCGCAAAGTTGCCGGCCAGCCAGCCGTCGCCCCCCGCGGGGTTCGCGAGCTTGGTCGCGAACACGCCGGTGAGCATCGCCCCGGCTGCTCCCGCGAGCCCGTGGCAGGAGAACACGTCGAGCGAGTCGTCGAGCCGGGTGGTCGCGCGGATCTGAATCGCCGTATAGCTCACCAGCGCCGCCAGCGCGCCGACCGCCAGCGAGGCCGGAGCGGTGATGTAGCCGGCCGCGGGCGTGATACCCACCAGCCCGACCACGAGCCCGGTCGCGGCTCCTACCGCCGTGATCTTGCCCGTGCGGACGAGGTCGAGACACGCCCAGGTGACGAGCGCCATCGCGGCTGCGGTGTTGGTGTTGGTGAACGCGAGCGCGGCCAGGCCGTTGGCGGCGAGGGCCGAGCCGGCGTTGAAGCCGAACCACCCGAACCACAGGAGCCCCGCGCCGAGCAGCACGAGCGGGACGTTGTGCGGCACGATCGCGGTGCGCTTGAAGTCGCGCCGGGCCCCTAGCATCCGGGCGGCGACCAGCGCCGAGACGCCGGCGCTGATGTGGACCACCGTGCCGCCCGCGAAGTCGAGCGCGCCCAGCTTCTGGAGCCAGCCGCCCGCCCCCCACACCCAGTGCGCCAGCGGATCGTAGATGAACGTCGCCCACAAAAGCAGGAACACGACGTACGCCCGGAACCGCATCCGCTCCACGATCGCGCCCGAGATGAGCGCCGGCGTGATGATCGCGAACATCAGCTGGAACATGGCGTGCGCCTGCAGCGGGATCGTGGCGGCGTACGCGGGGTCGGGGTCAACTCCCACTCCGCGGAACCCGAGCCACGCGAGCCCGCCCCACAGGGGTGAGCCGTGGCCGAACGCGATCGAGTAGCCGAACAGCACCCACTGCACGCTGATCAGGCCGAGTGCCACGACGCTCATCATCATCGTGTTGAGCGCGTTCTTGGGCCGCACCAGCCCGCCGTAGAAGAACGCCAGCCCCACCGTCATCACCATCACGAGGGCGGTGGCAGTGAGCACCCAGGCGGTGTCGCCCGCCGAGATCGCGGCGTTCATGACTCCTCCTCCCCGGCCCCCGCCCCGGCGCCGGCATGCTGGACGTGCTTGAGCGCCTCCCGCTGTACCGCGTCGGCGTTTACGGCGGTGAGCGCGGCGTTGTCCACTTCACCCGTGCGAATGCGGATGACGCGCTCGATCGGCTGGACGAAGATCTTGCCGTCGCCGACTTCGCCGGTGCGGGCGGAAGACAGGATGGCGTCGATGCACGGCTGCACGAACGGCTCCGAGCACGCCATCTCGATCTTCACCTTTTCGTGGAATTCCATGACGAC
>Ga0209376_1000182_pt1 | contig 68443 bp, 71 predicted proteins | sample GraSoiAngelo_134_FD_185891 | JGI IMG/M metagenome (GOLD analysis project Ga0209376, IMG submission 185891) | Grasslands soil microbial communities from the Angelo Coastal Reserve, California, USA - 14_0929_05_30cm (SPAdes) (version 2) | ecosystem: Environmental > Terrestrial > Soil > Grasslands ... | reverse complement strand
GTGCGATGGGGTCTCGTCCGGCATGACCAGCACGGGCGCCTGGCAGCCCTGGACGACGTCGCGCGGCACGCTGAACACGAAGTCGGCGTTCGTGACGTACATCCGGGTCAGGAACTTGTCGATCATGTCCATCGTGAGGTCAGGCCGCTGCTTGACGAGCGCCGGCCCCCAGGTCTGCATGCTGTTGTCGTACATGGGGTTCGATTCCTTGCGGAAGCCGACGGGCTGCGACACGACCGCGGCGACGATGCGCTCCGGCGCGCGCTGGACTAGCTTCCAGATGAACGGGCCGCCAATGCAGTAGCCGATCACCATGAAGCGCCGGATGCCCAGGTGATCCATGAGGGCGAGGTGATCGTCGGCATAGGAGTCCCACGGCCGATCGATCTCGAGTGGCCCGGAGGACTGGCCACTCGGCGCGTTGCGCAGGTCGGCCGTGATACAGCGGTACTCGTCCTTGAATTCCGCGGTCGCGTTGAACGGCGCCCGGTCCGACATGAAGCCGATGGTCGAGTTCTGGCCCCCGCCGGGGATGACGAACAGCGGGAAGCCGGAGCCGGCCTCCTGGTAGTGAATGCGGACGTGGCCTTTCTCGTAAAGCGCCATGGTGTTCCCCCTTTCGCGGCTGGCAGCGAGAATGCGTGCGATAGGCTGCGGACTCGACAACGGAGCATACAGGAAACGAGGGGAAGAAAGTCATGCGCATCGTCCTGATCGCGATATCGCGCTGGCCCACGCCGTTCTATTCCGACCCTGTGCTGGGGATGAAGGACGCGACGATCGTCGGTGTGAGCGACCCCGACGCCGAGCGCGCGGCGCCGCTCGCCGCTCCGGCGAAATGCCCCGTCTTCACCGATCCCGCGAGCCGGAACTCGAGCCGCCATCTAGTGGCGGCTACGCGCCGCCGTCGACCAGCCGGCGTTCGAACCAGCGCTATTTTGGTCCGAACACATCGATGGCGACACGGCCAGCGTTGACCGCGCAGGGCCAGCCGGCATAGAACGCTACGTGCGTGATCAACCCCTTCAACTCGGTCTCCGTCACCCCGTTGTCGAGCGCCCTCTGCATGTGGCCCCGCATCTCGTCGGTCCGATAGAGCGCAGCCAGCATTGCCACCGTGATCAGGCTACGGTCGCGCTTGCTGAGGTCAGGGTGCTCCCACACGTCGCCGAACAGTACGTCGTCGCGGAGCTGCCCCAGCTTGGGAACGAATTCGTACACCGTCGGTTTTTTCTGAGCCATGTGTCGATCTCCTCGTGTATGGGTCGCGATGGCGATGGAGCGCCGTCGTCTCGTTGTGTGGGCTCCCGGCAAAGATATCAGGAATGCCATTCACGAAGCTGATATACCAGCACTGCGCCGACTCGCGATCGTCCTGTACGCGTTGCGATGAAATCCTAAAGCTCGGCTGAGCGCCGGGGGAGTCTTGAAGCCGCACTAAGCGGCTACTTTCGCGACGCCAGTACTAGGGAACGACCATCTCGTCAATGACGGGCGCGCTGCGGTGGGGAACCGAACCCATGCTGTCATCGGCTCGACCGTCTCGGCGGCATCATTCCGAGACTGCGCGCCCGCCCGCTCGATAGCTCGCCGGCCAAAGCGCGGTAAGATCCGCGACGATGGTCGAGCACGCCACCCAGGTGCAGGTGCGGTGGAGCGACGTGGACCCGGCCGGCGTCGTCTTCTACCCGCGCTTCTTCGAGTGGTACGACCTCGGGTGCGAGTCGCTGTTCGCGTCGCTCGGGCTCCCGTGGCCCGAGGCCTTCCCGAAGTACGAGATCGTCGGCGTGCCCATCGTCGAGTCCGGCTCCAAGTTCATGAGCCCCGCGCGCTACGGGGACGTGCTCACGATCCGGTCGAAGGTCGCGTGGGTGAAGACCAAGACGTTCCGGATGGAGCACGAGATCTCGGTGGGCGCGCGCCTCTGCTCGGCGGGCTTCGAGATCCGCGCGTGGGTCGGCCGGCCCGCGACGCCCGGCGGGCCGCTCCACGCCGGGCCGATTCCCGAGGACGTGGCGCGGCGCCTCCGCGGCGCGTGAGCGTGCGGACGGCGCGCGCGGGCCATGTATACTCGGGCCGCGCCGGCCCCGCCGGCCGAGGCGAGTCCACACAGAGAGGTCTTGACCATGTCCGTCTCGCGTGGCGTCGAGTGGGGCGTCCTCCTCGGAATGCGGAAGGTCGAGCCGTCGAGCAGATGCTCGAGGAGTATCTAGAGGAGATCAACCGTGCACACGATCACCCGCGCCGTTCTCGTCGGGTTGCTCTCGGCTCTCGCCGCCGCCCCGGCCGCGGCCGAGACCGTGAAGATTGGCTTCATCACCACGCTGTCCGGCCCGCAGGGGGCCATCGGCGAGCACATGAAGAGCTCCGTCGAGCTGGCGCTCGATCACCTCGGGCGCAAGATCGGCGGGCTCGACGTGGAGATCGTGTACGGTGACGACCAGGTCAAGCCCGACGTCGGCAAACAGCTCGCCGACGAGATGCTGAAGAAGCATCGCGTGCATTTCGTCGCGGGCGTGATCTGGTCGAACGTGATGCTGGCGGTGGCGCCCACGGTGACCGGCGCCGGGACCTTCATGATCGGCACCAACGCGGGGCCCCACGAGCTCGCCGGCAAGATGTGCCACGAGCTGTTCTTCACGACGTCGTGGCAGAACGACCAGACGCCCGAGGCCATGGGCAAGTACATGCAGGACCAGAACCTCACCGACGTGTACGCGATGGCTCCCAACTACGCCGCCGGCAAGGACATGATCTCGGGGTTCAAGCGCTACTTCAAGAACAAGGTCGTGGGCGAGGTCTTCACGAAGCTCGGCCAGCAGGACTATCAGGCCGAGATCAGCCAGCTCCGCGCAGCGAATCCCAAGGCGGTGTTCGTGTTCTATCCCGGCGGCATGGGCATCCAGTTCCTGAAGCAATACGAGCAGGCCGGGCTCCGCGGGCAGATCCCGCTCTATTCGGTCTACACGGTGGACGAGATCTCGCTGCCGGCGGTGAAGGGCGCCGCGCTGGGCCAGTTCGAGACGCGCTACTGGAGCCCGGACCTCAAGAACGAGGCGAACCAGAAGTACGTGGCGGACTTCCGGAAGAAGTACGGCAAGGCGCCGGTCTTCTACGGTGCGCAGAGCTACGACGGCATCATGCTGATCGACTCCGCGGTCCGCGCCGTGAAGGGCGACCTCACCAACAAGAAGGGCATGATCGCGGCGATGCGGCAGGCCGACTACAAATCGACGCGCGGGCCGTACAAGTACAACGTGAATCACTTCCCGATCCAGAACTTCTACCTGCTCAAGGCGGTCCAGGCGGCCGACGGCGAGTTCGCGATGCAGATCCAGAAGACCGTCTTCGAGAACTACAAGGACTCGTACGCCGCCGAGTGCCCGATGAAGTGGTGAGCGGCCCGCGCTCCGGCCGAGGCGCGGCGATGGACAGATGAACGCGGCGCTCGTGCTGGAGCAAACGCTCAACGGCCTCCAGTACGGTGTGATGCTCTTCCTGATGGCCGCGGGGCTGACGCTCGTGTTCGGCATCATGAACCTCGTCAACCTCGCCCACGGCTCGCTCTACATGGTCGGCGCCTACCTGGCCACCGCGTTCGCCCACTGGACCGGATCCTTCTTCCTCGGCGCCGTGCTGGCGCTGCCGGCGACGCTGCTGGTGGGCGTCGGGGTGGAGGTGATCGCGTTGCGCACGCTCTACGAGCGCGACCACCTGGACCAGGTGCTGGCGACCTTCGGGCTCATCCTGTTCTTCAACGAGCTGATCGCGATCCTGTGGGGCCGGGCGGCGATCTACACCAGCGTGCCGCCGCTGCTGGGCGGCCACCTCCGCGTGCTCCCGGGCGTGCCGTATCCCACGTACCGGGCGGCGATCATCGTGGTGGGCGTGGCGGTCGCGATCCTCCTGTGGGTGCTGGTGACGCGCACGCGCCTGGGCATGCTCATCCGTGCCGGCGCCAGCAACCGCACGATGGTCGGCGCACTCGGCGTGAACATCCGGCTCCTGGACACGCTGGTCTTCGGGCTGGGCGCCGCGCTCGCCGGCCTCGCCGGGTTGATCGCCGGGCCCATCTACTCGGTGCAGCCCGGCATGGGCGAGGAGATCCTGATCCAGGTCTTCGTGGTGATCGTCATCGGCGGCATCGGGTCCATTCGCGGCGCCGTCGTGGGCGCCGTCGTGGTCGGTATGGTCGACACCCTCGGGCGAGCGTTCCTCAAGCCCGTCCTGAGCACCGTCGTCTCCGCGCCGGCGGCCGACAAGGCCGGGCCGGCCCTGGCGTCGATGCTGATCTACCTGCTGATGGCGGCGGTGCTCTTCTTCCGGCCCGAGGGGTTGTTTCCGGCTCGCGGCCGCTCGTGATGGCGCGCGGGCGCCGCGCGCTCGTGCTCGGCGTCGGCGGGCTCGCGCTCGCGTTGGTGCCGCCGCTCGCGGCGGCGCTCAATCAGCCGTTCTACGTCGATCTGTTCCGGCGCATGATGATCTTCGCGCTCGCCGCGGCGAGCCTCGACCTGATCCTCGGCTACGGCGGCATGGTGAGCTTCGGCCACGCGGCGTACCTCGGCATCGGCGCTTACGCGGTCGGCATTCCCGCCTTCCACGGCGTCGACAACGGCTTCGTCCAGTGGGGCCTGGCGATCGTGGCCTCCGGGCTCGCCGCGCTGGTGATCGGCGCGATCTCGATCAGGACGAGCGGCGTGTACTTCATCATGATCACGCTCGCGTTCGCCCAGATGCTCTACTACCTCGGGATCAGCCTGGAGACCTACGGCGGCGACAACGGCATGCGGCTCGCCCGGCGCAGCCTGTTCGGCCCCGTCGATCTGACCAACCCCGCGGTCTTCTACTACGTGGTGCTGGTGATCCTCGTCCTGTGCCTCGTCGTGGGTGGTCACGTCGTCGATTCGCGCTTCGGCATGGTCATCCGGGCCGCCCGCTCCAACGAGCCACGCGCGCGGGCGATCGGCTTCTCGCCGTTCCGCTACAAGCTCGCGGCCTTCACCATCGCCGGGAGCATGGGCGGGCTGGCCGGCGCCCTGCTGGCCAATCAGACCGAGTACCTGACCCCGGACTTCATGCACTGGACGCGCTCGGGCGAGATCATGTTCATGGTGATCCTCGGCGGCATGGGGACGCTGATCGGTCCCGTCGTGGGCGCGATCGTGCTCTTGCTGCTCGAGGACGTGCTGTCGGCACTGACCGCGCACTGGCAGATCGTGCTCGGGCCAATCTTGATCACGGTCGTGCTCTTCGCCCGGCGCGGCCTCCACGGCCTTCTGGCCGGCGCCCGCCCGCGCGATGGCTGAGCCGCTGCTGGCGATCCGCGGGCTCCGCAAGCGCTTCGGCGGCCTGCTCGCGACCGATCAGGTCGACCTGAACGTCGTGGAGGGCGAGACCTACGCGATCATCGGGCCCAACGGCGCCGGCAAGACCACGCTGATCGGCCAGCTCGCCGGCGAGCTCCGTCCCGACGCCGGCGCCATCCGATTCGCCGGCCGCGACGTCACGCGCCTGGACGCGCCGCGGCGCTGTCGTCTGGGCCTGGCGCGCTCGTTCCAGATCACGTCGATCTTTCCCGACTTCTCCGCGCTCGCGAACGTGGCGCTGGCGGTGCAGGCGCATGCCGGCGGGAGCTTCCGGTTCTGGCGACCCGCCGCCGGCGAGCGGTCGCTGACCGAGCCGGCGCGCGCCGTCCTCGACTCAGTGGGGCTCGGCGGGCGCGCGGACGTGCTCGCGGCGAACCTCGCCCACGGCGAGCAGCGGCAGCTCGAGATCGCGATGGCGCTCGCGACGAAGCCACGCTTGCTCCTGCTCGACGAGCCGGTCGCCGGCATGGGCCTCGACGAGTCTCAGCGCATGGTGCGCTTCCTCGGCACGCTCAAAGGTCACGTCACGATCGTGCTCGTCGAGCACGATATGGATGCGGTCTTCACGCTCGCCGACCGAATCTCGGTCATGGTGTACGGCAAGATCATCGCGACCGGCACGCCCCGGGAAGTGCGTGGCAACCCGGACGTGCGCCGGGCCTATCTCGGCGAGGAGGTGCCGTCGCCGTGCTGACCGTGCACTCGATCGAGGCGGCGTACGGCGTGAGCCAGGTTCTATTCGGCGTGAGCCTCACGGTCGAGGCCGGCCGGGTCGTGACGCTCCTCGGCCGCAACGGCATGGGCAAGACCACCACGGTCCGCTCGATCATGGGAATCGTCAGGCCGAGTGCCGGGACGATCCGCTTCGACGGCCGCGCGATCCACGGCCTCCCGTCGTACCGGGTCGCGCAGGCGGGTCTGGGCCTCGTGCCCGAGGGGCGCCAGGTGTTTCCCAACCTCACGGTCCGGGAGAACCTCGTCGCGACGGCGGCGAACCGCGCCGGCGCCGCCGATCCGTGGACGATCGAGACGATCTTCGACCTGTTCCCGCAGCTGGCGGCCCGCGCGCGAATTCTCGGCGGCGCGCTCTCGGGCGGCGAGCAGCAGATGCTCGCGATCGGACGCGCTCTGCTGACGAACCCGCGCCTGCTCATCCTGGACGAGGCGACGGAGGGGCTGGCCCCGCTGGTCCGCGCCGAGATCTGGCGCTGCGTCGAGCGGCTCAAGGCGCGCGGCCAGTCGCTGCTGCTGATCGACAAGGACGTGGCGGCGCTGACGCGCATCGCGGACGCGCACTACATCCTCGAGAAGGGCCAGATCGTCTGGAGCGGAACGTCCGGCGAGCTGAGAGCGCGTGAGGACGTCCAGCATCGGTACCTCGGGGTGTGAGAGACTTCACGTCGTGAGCTGGATCGATCGCTCGTTCCCGACCTCCGCGACCCCGAGCGACCTCGTGGGGCGGGTGCTCGGGCTCAATCCCGGCATGATGACGGGGCCGGGCACCAACACCTACCTCGTCGGGCGGCGTGACCCGATCCTCCTCGACACCGGAGCCGGAGTTCCAGAATATCCGCCGCTCCTCGAGCGCTATCTCGCCCAGCGCGGCTGGGCGCGCCCGTCGCGAATCATTCTCACGCACCGCCACCCCGACCACCTCGGTGGTGTCTCGCAGCTGCGCGCGCGCTTCCGGGGCATCCACGTGTCGAAGATGATCTTTCGCGATACGTCGCTCCCGGAGTCGGTGCAGGACCTCCGAGACGGCCAGAAGGTCGAGGCCGACGGCGCGACGCTCATCGCCGTCCACACGCCCGGCCACGCGTCCGACCACCTCTGTTATTACCTCGTCGAGGAACGGGCGCTGTTCACCGGCGACGTGGTCCTGGCCGGATCCACGACGGTCATCCCCTCGGGCGACGGCGACCTGCTCGACTACATGAGCTCGCTGCGGCGGATCCAGGGGCTCGACGTCCGGCGAATCTATCCCGCGCACGGGCCGGTCATCGAGGACGGCCCGGGCCGCATCCAGGAGTACATCGATCATCGCCTGATGCGAGAGGGTCAGATCCTGACGGCGCTGGGCGACGGCATCGCGACGATCCCGGAGATGGTGAGACGGATCTACGCCGAGGTGTCGCCCGCGCTCCACCCGGTGGCGGCGCAGTCGGTGGAGTCGCACCTGAAGAAGCTCGAGCGGGAAGGCCGTGCGAGCGAGAGCGTCGTGCGCGACGCGCCCTCGCTGTGGCGGCTGGTCTGAGCTAGGCGCGCGCCCGGTCGACCAGCGCGGCGAACAGATTCCGGGCGGCCGGGTCCGCGGCCACCAGCTCTTCCGGATGCCACTGCACCCCGACGACGAACCGGGCCGGGTCCTCGAGCTCCACGCCCTCGATGATCGAGTCGGGCGCCCACGCCACCTCCGCGAGCCCGCGGCCGAGCCGCTTGATCCCCTGGTGATGGAAGCTGTTCACGTCGAGCTCGAGGGCGCCGAGGATGCCCGCCAGCCGCGAGCCATCCTGCACCTTCACATGGTGGGTCGGGACGTGCCGCGTTCCCGTCTGGCGGTGGACCTGACTGTGGTCCAGCGGTGAGCCGAGCTCGCTCGGGATGTCCTGGTGCAGGCTGCCCCCCAGCGCCACGTTGAGCACCTGAAGACCCCGACAGATCGCCAGGAGCGGAACCTCTTCCTCGATCGCCCAGAGCGTGAAGTCGATCTCGAGCCCGTCGCGCGCCTCGGAGACGTCCGAGGTCGTCGGGTGAGGGGCCTCCGCGAAGCGCTCCGGGCAGACGTCGCCGCCGCCGGTGAGCAGCACGCCGGCGAGACGTTTTCGGAACTCGCGACGCGCCGGGCCGCCGAGCTGCGGCGGGAGCAGGACCGGCACGCCGCCCGCCTGCTGGATCGCGTGGAGATAGGCCGCGTTGACGTACGCTCGCTCGGGATAGCTTGCCACGGTGACCGACGTCGACACGCCGATGAGGGGCGGATTCATCACGTTCGAGCGTAGCACGGTGCCCCTTGGCGGGGTCGGGCCCGGCGAGTATTATTGCCGCCATGAGCCTAGACTCCGTCAGCTCCCAGCAGAAGGCGCCGAGCCACACACCGACGTCCGCCCCTCAAGTGATCGGCACACGCTGGGCGGTGGCCGCGGGCCACCCGCTCGCCTCCGCGGCCGCGTCGCGCGTCCTGGCCGCGGGCGGCAACGCGATCGACGCCGGCGTCGCGGGCGGGATGACGCTCGGGGTCGTCCACTGCGACATGGTGAGCGTCGCGGGCGTGGCGCCGATCCTGGTCCACATCGCGCGCACCGGTCAGACGTGGCAGGTCTCCGGCGTCGGCCCGTACCCGCGCGCGACGACCGCGGCGCTGCTCCGCGAGCGGTACGCCGGCCAGATTCCGCCCGGGCTGCCGCGGACCGTCGTGCCGGCGGCGCCCGACGCGTGGTGCACGGCGCTCGAGCGATGGGGCACGATGTCGTTCGCCGACGTCGCGCTCGCCGCCACCGAGCACGCCGAGCGGGGCTTCGCGGTGTCGCCGTTCAGCGCGTACCAGATGGGGGCGAACGCCGACAAATACAAGCGCTGGCCGTCGTCGGCCGCGCTCTACCTGCGCGACGGCCGCGCGTACCGCACGGGTGAAGTCCTCGTGCAGCGGGAGCTGGGCGAGACGCTTCGGCGGATGATGCGCGCCGAGGCGAAGGCAGGCGGCAGCCGCGAGGCCGGCGTGCGCGCGGCCCGCGACGAGTTCTACCGCGGGGAGACGGCGAAGCGCATCGCCGAGTTCCACCGAGTGGAGGGCGGGCCCCTGACGGCCGCCGATCTCGCAGAGTTCAGCGTCGAGGTCGGCCCGGCCCTGCGCACGGCGTACGACCGATACGAAGTCGCCGCGTGTGGCTTCTGGTGCCAGGGCCCGTCGCTGCTACAGATGCTGAATCTGCTGGACGGGGTCGATCTGAAGGCGCTCGGCCACAACTCGCCGGCCTACCTGCACCGGATCATCGAGACGATCAAGCTGGCGTTCGCCGACCGTGACGCCTATTACGGCGATCCGCACTTCGTGAAGGTCCCCGCCGAGGGCCTGCTCTCGAAGGCGTACGCCGCAGCGCGGCAGCAGCTCGTCAAGGAGCGGGCGTGGCCCGACATGCCGCCCGCCGGCGACCCCGAGCGCTTCGACGCCATCCGGCGCCGCGAGGCGGCGTTGCCGCTGGCCGGGGGCTCGCATCCGCTCCCGGACGGCTCGACCGACGCGCTCGACACCAGCTATTGCGGGGTCATCGACGAGGCGGGTAACGGCTTCTCGGCCACGCCGAGCGATCCCAACGCGGATTCGCCCGTCGTGTCCGGTGTCGGCTGCGTCGTGTCACCGCGCGGGTCGCAGGGCTGGCTCGATCCCGAGCACCCCAGTGTCGTGGCGCCGGGCAAACGTCCGCGCCTGACGCCGGCGCCGGCGATGGCGTTCGCCGACGGTCGACTCCTCATGCCCTTCGGCACGCCGGGCGGCGACGTCCAGCAGCAGGCGATGCTCCAGGTCTTCCTGAACGTCACGGTCTTCGGCATGGATCCGCAGCAGGCGATCGAGGCGCCGCGCGTCGCCTCGCGCAGTCACCCCGACTCCTTCTGGCCGCACGCGATGGCGCCCGGCAAGCTGGAAGCGGAGCGACGGATCCCACGCGAGACGCGCGACGGCCTCGTCGCGCTCGGTCACACCGTCGGCGAGTGGCCCGACTGGGAGTGGCGGGCCGGGGCGGTGTGCGCGGTCAAGGTCGGGTCGGAGAACACCCGGTGGGCCGGGGCCGATCCACGCCGCGGCGCGCACGCGATCGCGCGCTAGTCGGCGCCTCGGGGTCGGCGATCAGGAAACGGCGGGCGCCGGGATCGGCGTCGGCCGCGACGTCACCGGCTCTTCACGGATGGCCAGCGCCAGACCGGCGGCGATGAAGCCCATGAGCGCGGCGGACACGAACGCGATCTCGTAGCCGCCGGTCCACTCGTAGATCCAGCCCGCCAGCGCCGCGCCGAGCGCCGAGCCCACCTGATGCGAGAAGAAGATCCAGCCGGAGAGCTCACCGACCGAGTAGCGTCCGAAGATGTTCGCGGTGAGCGTCGTCGTCGGCGGCACGGTCGAGATGTAGTTCAGGCCGAAGATCGCCGCCCACAGGTGCAGTGACGGCGCGTTCCAGACGTAGAGCAGGAACAAGAGCGAGACGCCCCGGAAGAAGTAGAAGAAGGCCAGGGGTCCACGCCGGCCGAACCGATCGCAGATCCAGCCCGAGCTGATCGTGCCGACCACGTTCATGGCGCCCATCACGCCGAGCGCGGTCGAGGCCTGCAGCTCGCTGAAATTGTGCTCGAGGGCGTGCGGCATGAAGTGCGTGAGCACCATCCCGTTGGAGGTGTAGCCGCAGACGAAGAACGTCGCCATCAGGAGCCAGAACTGCGGGACGTACATCGCCTCCTGGATCCGAACGCGCTGCGACTTTTCCACCGCCGCTGACTGCGCCGCGGCCAGGGCCGTGCCCGTCGCGCCGTAGGGGCGCACGCCGCGCTCGGCGGGGTCGTCGCGGATGAAGAACAGCGCGATCGGGAGCACCACGACCAGGAGTGCTATGCCGAGCCAGAGATAGCTGGTGCGCCACCCGAACCAGATCGTCAGCGCCGACGCCAGCGGGATCATGACCAGTTGGCCCGCGGACATGCCGGCGGCGGAGATGCCGATGGCCATGCCGCGGCGGGCCTCGAACCATCGCGCGGCCACCGTCGATCCGGTCGTCATCGAGGCGCCGCCCGCGCCGAGCGCCATGAGGAACCCGGTCGTGACGTACACGTGCCAGAGCTTCTGCACGTAGGCGGCGCCGATCGAGCCGACGCCGAGCAGGAGGAGCGCGACGATGACGATCCACCGGGGACCCCAGCGATCGGCCAGGCGTCCCACCACCGGACCGGCGGCACCTAGCAGGAGCAACGAGATCGCCGCGGCGCCGGAGAGCGCGCCACGCCCCCAGCCGAACTCCGCCTCCATCGGTTTGATGTAGACGCCGAAGACCGACCGGATGCCCGACGCGGTCAGCATGCAGATGGTCACGGCACCCAGCACGATCCACGCCGGGTGCACGCGACGGATCGAGCTCACGCGCTTAGGATACCGGCTTCCGTCGTGGGGATTCACCGAATGAAGGCAGGGGACACCGAGCCGGGCAGCTGGCGGGCGTGCCAGCCGCCCAGCTCGGCTAAGAGCCGGCGACCGCGATCAGCTGGCCATCGCGGCGGCCACCTGCGGCCTGAGGACGATCGCGTCACCTTCCGCATCGACCGTGACGGTGTCGCCGTCGGTCAGCTCGCGCTGGAGCAGCTTGAGCGAGAGCGGATCCTGTACAAGTCGCTGGATGGTCCGCTTGAGCGGCCGCGCGCCGAACGTCGGGTCGTAGCCCTCGCGTCCGAGAACGCTCCGGGCGGCGTCCGTCACCGCGAGCTCGATCCGTCGGGCCGCCAGGCGGCGCCGGAGGTGTCCGAGCTGGATGTCCACGATCCGGGCGATCTCCTCGCGTCCCAGCGGCGCGAAGATCACGACCTCGTCGATCCGGTTGATGAACTCCGGCCGGAGCGTGTTCCGCAGCTCCTGCATGAGTAGCGGGCGGACCTTCTCGGGCCGCTCGTATTCGCGGAAGATGTGGCTCCCGAGATTCGACGTCATGATCACGACCGCATTGCGGAAGTCCACCGTGCGGCCGTGGCCGTCGGTCAAGCGCCCGTCGTCGAGCAGCTGGAGCAGGACGTTGAAGACGTCGGCGTGCGCCTTTTCGATCTCGTCGAAGAGGATCACCGAGTACGGCCGTCGGCGCACGGCTTCGGTGAGCTGCCCGCCCTCGTCGTAGCCGACGTAGCCGGGCGGGGCGCCGATCAGACGGGCCACCGTGTGCTTCTCCATGTACTCGGACATGTCGATGCGGATCATCGCGCGCTCGTCGTCGAACAGGAACTCGGCCAGCGCGCGCGCCAGCTCGGTCTTGCCGACGCCGGTGGGCCCGAGGAACAAGAACGAGCCGATGGGCCGGTTGGGGTCGGCGAGCCCCGAGCGGGCGCGCCGGACGGCGTTCGCGACCGCGCGAATGGCCTCGTCCTGACCGACCACCCGGTGCCCCAGCCGCTCCTCCATGTTGACGAGCTTCTGGATCTCGCCCTCGAGGAGCCGCGTGACCGGGATCCCCGTCCACTTGGCGACGGTGACGGCGATATCTTCCTCGTCGACTTCCTCGCGCAGCATCCGACCGTGCGCGTGCTGGTCGGCGAGCCGCGCGTCGAGCTCCGCGAGCTGTTTCTCGAGCGCCAGCAAGGTGCCATAGCGGAGCTCGGCGGCGCGGTTCAGATCGCCGCGGCGCTCGGCGTCGGCCATCGCGTGCCGGGCCGCTTCGATCTCCTCCTTGATCTTGCCGATGCGCGTGATACCTTCCTTCTCGGCCTGCCACCGCGCCGTGAGGCCGGAGCCCTTCTCGCGGAGCTCGGCCAGCTCGGCGTCGATCTTCGCGAGGCGCTCGCGGGAGACCGCGTCCTCCTCGCGGGCCACCGACACCCGCTCGATCTGGAGCTGCATGATGCGCCGCTCGATCTCGTCGATCTCCTGCGGCATCGAGTCGATCTGCATGCGGATGCGCGCCGCGGCCTCGTCCACGAGGTCGATCGCCTTGTCGGGCAGGAAGCGGTCGCCGATGTAGCGGTGGGAGAGCACCGCCGCCGCGACCAGCGCCGTGTCCTTGATCTTGACCTTGTGATGGACCTCGTACTTGTCCTTCAGCCCGCGCAGGATCGCGATCGTGTCCTCCACCGAGGGCTCGCGGACCATCACCGGCTGGAAGCGTCGCTCCAGCGCCGCATCCCGCTCGACGTGCTTCCGGTACTCGTCCAGCGTGGTCGCGCCGACGCAGCGCAGCTCGCCGCGGGCCAGCGCGGGCTTGAGCATGTTGGCGGCGTCCACGGCGCCCTCGGCGGCGCCGGCGCCCACCAGGGTGTGGAGCTCGTCGATGAAGCAGATGACCGCGCCGCTCGACTCGGTGATCTCCTTGAGCACGGCCTTCAAACGATCCTCGAACTCGCCTCGGTACTTCGATCCGGCCACCAGGGCGCCGATGTCGAGCGCGACCAGTTGCTTGCCCTTCAGCCCTTCGGGCACGTCGCCGGCGACGATCCGCTGGGCCAGTCCCTCGACGATCGCGGTCTTGCCGACGCCGGGCTCGCCGATGAGGACCGGGTTGTTCTTGGTCCGGCGCGAGAGCACCTGAACCACCCGGCGGATCTCCTCGTCGCGGCCGATGACCGGATCGAGCTTGCCCCGTCGCGCGAGGTCGGTGAGGTCGCGGGAATAGCGCTGGAGCGCCTGATACTTCTCTTCCGGGTTCTGGTCGGTCACGCGCTGCGTGCCGCGCACCTCGACCAGGGCCTTGTAGATCGCCTCCGGGCCGACGCCGTTGGCGGCCAGCACGCGCCCGGCGGCGCCGTCGCGCTCCTGGGCCAGCGCCAGCAGCAGATGCTCGGTGGAGACGTATTCGTCCTTGAGGCGCTCGGCTTCCGTCTGGGCCCGCTCCAGCGCCTGGCGCGTGCGCTCGCCGAGATACTGACCGCTGGCGCCCTGGACCGCCGGCAGCTTGTCCAGCGCCAGCCCGAGCTCGCGCTGGACCGCCTCGGGCCGGGCCCCGAGTTTCGCGAGCACGGGGCCGACGACGCCCTCACGCTGCTGGAGCAGCGTGGTGAGCAGATGCTCGGGCTCGATCGCCTGATGGTCGCGCTGGTCGGCCAGCGCCTGTGCCGCCTGCAACGCTTCCTGCGCCTTCACGGTGAACTTGTCCAGTCTCATCGCGTTTGCTCCTATCCCAGGTAGGCGCGCGGGTTGTCGCTCCGCTGCGCCTTGAGCTTCTCGTACAGATCCCGCTCTTCCGGCGTCACGTCACTCGGCATGACGATCTTCACCGTCACCAGTTGATCGCCCGCGCCGCCACCCTTGAGGTGCGGCATTCCGTAGCCGCGGAGCCGAAACGTCCGGCCGCTGGACGTCGCGGGCGGCACCTTCATGGAGACTTTGCCGCGCAGGGTCGGCACCTCGAGCGCCGTCCCGAGGGCGGCCTCGGGCGCCGTGATGGGCAGGGGCAGATGCACGTCGTCGCCCTTCCGCTCGTAGAACGGATGCGCGGCGACCGTGACCGTGAGATAGAGATCACCGCGGGCTCCCGCAGCGCCGGCGCCTTCGCCCGACACCCGTACCCGCTGGCCGCTCTTCACGCCGGCCGGAATCCTCACCTCGACCTGTCGTCGCGCTCGCTGCCAGCCGCCGCCGCCGCACGTCGCGCACGGCTGACCCTTGATGTGACCGGCGCCCTGACAGCTCGCGCACGGCTCGTCGAGGTCCAGCGCGAACGTCTTCCGCGTCCCGTGAAACGCTTCCTCGAGGGAGATCTCCGCGTCGGCCTGGACGTCCGCGCCGCCGCCGCGCTGGCTCCGCCCGAAGAGGTCTTCGAAGCGGATGCCGCCGCCTCGCGACCCGTGCGCGCCCATATCACCGAAGATGGTCCGGAAGAAGTCCGAGAAGTCGGCGCCACCGGGCTCACCGCGATAGTCGACTCGAAAGCCACCGCCCGGGCCCCCGGGAGGCGCCTGGGTGTAGCGCTGCCAGTCTGGTCCGAGCGAGTCGTAGCGCTGTCGCTTCTCCGGGTCCGAGAGAACCTCGTACGCCTCGCTGATTTCCTTGAAGCGCTCGCCCGAGTCCTTGCCCTTGGCGACGTCCGGGTGGTGCTTCCTCGCCAGCCGTCTGTAGGCGGACTTGATCGTCTTGTCGTCCGCCTTTCGGTCGACGCCCAGAATTCTGTAGTAGTCCTTGAAGTCGATTGCCATGGCCACGATCTCATTGAGAGTATAGCAGATAGATTTAGTCCTGCACGCTTAGGTACTGGTGGATCTTACCAGAAATAGCTCATCCAGATACTGAATAGTAAAGGTTTTCTACGTGATCTCGGTCAAGAGGTCACCCCCGGCCAACCCTGAAGGCCACGTAGAGGGACATCTGCCCGCGCTGGAGGAGCACCGTGAGCGGGTCTCCTTCCTTCACGTCACGGGTGAGGCGCTCGAAGTCCGGCATCGTGCGCACCGTCTGCCCGTTCACCTGCTTGATGACGTCGCCGCGCTGCACGCCGGCCTCGGCCGCCGCGCTGCCGTCCTCGACGCGAACCACCACGACGCCGTCAGTGGAGCGCAGGTTGAGCTGGCGCGCGATGTCGGGCGTGACCGGGCGCACCTCGAGCCCGAGCATCGACCGCGCCTTTGCGCCCGGCCGCTGCTGCTGGGCTTGCCGCTCCTCCGGCGCCTGGCCGACCTTGATCTCGAGGATCTTCTCCCCCTGGTCGCGCCAGACCTTCACCTTCGCGACGTGTTCGGGGGAGAAGAAGCCGACCGCGCGCTGCAGGTCGCTCGTCGCCTCCATCGGGCGCCCTTCGAACTCGAGCAGGATGTCGCCGGGCTTGAGGCCGGCTTTGGCGGCGGGGCTGTCGGGCACCACTTCGTTGATGAGCACGCCTTTCGACTCGCGAGCGCCGAACGAGCGCGCCAGCTCCGGGGTGAGCTGCTGAATCGACACGCCGAGCCAGCCTCGTGTCACGCGCCCCTTGTCGCGGAGCTCGGTGTAGATCTTGCGGGCCATGTTCGAGGGGATGGCGAAGCCGATGCCCGAGGCGCCCGCGACGATCGCGGTGTTGATCCCGACCACCTCGCCCTGCATGTTCACCAGCGGCCCGCCCGAGTTGCCCGGGTTGATCGCGGCGTCGGTCTGTAAGAAATCGTCGAAGGGCCCCTGGTCGAGCTGCCGCGCCTTGGCGCTGATGATGCCGGCCGTGACCGTCGCCTGGAGGCCGAACGGGGAGCCGACGGCCAGCACCCAGTCGCCGACCTGCATCCGATCGGAATCGCCGAGGCGCGCGTATTTGAAGGTGGCCTTACCGTCGTCCAGCTTGAGCACGGCGAGGTCGGTCTTCTTGTCGACGCCGATGACCTTCGCCTTGTGCTTGCCACCGTCGAGGGTGACGACCTCGATCTCGGTCGCCCGCTCGACCACGTGCGCGTTGGTGAGCGCGATGCCCGTCGGATCGACGATGACCCCCGAGCCGAGGCTGCGCTGTGGAATGCGCTCGGGCACCTCGCCGAAGAAGCGACGGTAGAACTCCTCCCCCCAAAATTCCTCGAACGGTGTGCGGCCCTGGAGCCCGCCGCGCGCGAAGGTGTTGATGTTGATCACCGCTGGTTTGATCGCGTCCGCGATCGCGGCGAACGTCCCGCCCTGCGGCGGCATCTGCACCGGTACGATCGGGAGCGGCGCGACGGGCGCCTGGGCCACCGCCGGCGCCCGCCGGAGCTCGGCGCGGGTCGCCGTGAACGCACCGAGCGCGCCGCCCGCCACCACGGCGAGGACCAGCGCGACAACGAAAGTTCTTCGCTCGAGCTGCACCATCATCGGGGTCCCTCCATCACGCTCTCGCCCGCAAGCGCTCGCCGGAGTCGCTCACCCTCGAGCGTCTCCGTCCGTTTCAATTCCTGGGCCGCGGCGATCAGCACCGCCTTCTTCGTCGTGAGGATCCCCCGGACGCGATCGTGCGTGCGGTCGAGGATCGCCCGCACCTCTTCGTCGATGGTCCGGGCGGTCGCCTCGCTGTAGTCGCGCTCGCCGCCCATCCCCGTTCCCTTGAGGAAGAGCGGAGTGTGCTCGCCAAAGGTCGCGAGCCCGACGCGCTCCGACATGCCGTACTTGGTCACCATGAGGCGTGCCAGCTCCGTCGCGCGCTCGAGGTCGTTGTGGGCGCCCGTCGAGACCTCGCCGTAGACGAGCTCCTCGGCGACCCGCCCACCGAGCAGGACCGCGAGCCGGTCATCGAGCTCGCTTCGAGTCATCAGGAAGCGCTCCTCGGTGGGCAGCTGATAGGTCATCCCGAGCGCGCCGATGCCGCGCGGGATGATCGTGACCTTGTGCACCGGGTCGGCCTGCGCGACCGACGTCGCCACCAGCGCGTGCCCCATCTCGTGGTGCGCGACGATGTCCCGCTCTTTCTCCGAAAGAACTCGGCTTTTCTTCTCGAGTCCAGTGACGACCCGATCGATCGCCTCCTCGAAGTCGGACATCTCCACCGCGTTCTTTTCCTTGCGCGCGGCCAGCAGCGCCGCCTCGTTGACGATGTTGGCCAGGTCCGCGCCCGCGAATCCCGGCGTGCGGGCCGCGATGACGCCGAGATCGACGCGCTGCGCCAGGACCACCGCCCGGGCGTGCAGTCGCAGGATGGCCTCGCGACCCCGGAGATCGGGTTTGTCGACGACCACCTGACGATCGAAGCGGCCGGGCCGCAACAGGGCCTGGTCGAGCACCTCCGGGCGGTTCGTGGCGGCCATGATGATCACGCCCTTCGAGGAGTCGAAGCCGTCCATCTCGGCGAGCAACTGGTTGAGCGTCTGCTCGCGCTCGTCGTGGCCGCCCATGAAGCCGGTGGCGCCGGCGCGCGACTTGCCGATCGCGTCCAGCTCGTCGATGAAGATGATGCACGGCGCCTTGTCCTTGGCCTGTTCGAACAGGTCGCGCACGCGCGCGGCGCCGACGCCGACGAACATCTCGACGAACTCCGAGCCCGACAGGGTGAAGAAGGGCACGTCGGCCTCGCCGGCGACGGCCCGCGCGAGCAGGGTCTTGCCGGTTCCCGGCGGCCCGACGACCAGGACCCCCTTCGGGATGCGCCCGCCGAGCCGCTGGTACTTGCGTGGGTTCTTGAGGAAGTCGACGATCTCGACGAGCTCGGCCTTCGCCTCGTCGACGCCGGCCACGTCGGCGAACGTCGTCTTGAGCTCCTTGCGGTCGAAGATCTTGTGCTTCGAGCGGCCGAACGAGAGCGCCTGGGTGGGCCCGCCACCGACGCGGCGCATCAGGACCATCCAGATCGCGACCATGATGCCGAGCGGGATGACCCAGCCGAAGAAGAGGTCGCGCAGGAACGTCGACTCGATCCGTCCGGTGAACTCGACCTTGTGCTTCTCGAACTCGGCGATGAGCGGCGCCTCGTCCACGCCCGGGATGCGCGTGACCGTGAAGATGCGCACCTCGCTGTCGGAGCCGAGCCACTGGCGGAGGCGATCCCCGGTGCCGCTCGGCCCGGTGGGCAGCGCGTCGGGCTTGGCGATCCCGCGGATCTCCTTCTCGGTCAGCGCGACCTTCTCGATCTTGTCGGCGCGGACGAGGTCGAGGAACTTCGACATGGGGAGCTCGACCGTGCGGGGGGCCTGGAGCCACGACTGGACGAACAGCAGCACCATGGCCGCGACCAGCACGTACGCGAGGGAGAACTGGATGCGCTGATTGAACCGCGGCTTCATCGATGCCACCCATTGGTCATGCTAGCGTCGCGCCCTCCGAGTGTCAAACAATGCAGGCTCTTTTCGCTTGACACATCAAGCCCTTTGGCCTAAAAGTTGGCCCTGACCGCACCTGTGAAACTGAGAACAAGCTCGTCGTTCGCGAGGGCCGATCAACGCCTGCTCGCGTCGCCGGTTCGGGGGTCAAGTTGAGGGATTGTCGTGCGGTGCGCCGGAGCGCGTGGATGGCTCTGGCGGTGATCGCGTTCCTCACGCTGCTGTCGGTGCTTCCCGCCGTCGCCCAGGATGCCGCCAAGGAGCCCGCGTACCGCGCCTTTCCGCTGATCGGCTCGCGGCTGGCGGTATGGGCCGTCGCGCAGCTCCACCTGAACTTCGCCGCGTTCATCCTGGGCGTCCCGATCTTCGCCGTGATCATCGAGATCATCGGCTGGCGGACCGGCGACGCGCGGTACGACTGGCTCTCGCACGAGTTCGTCAAGCTCACGTTCGCCGCGTTCTCCACGACCGCCCTGCTGGGTGCGCTGCTCCTGTTCCTGTTCGTCGGGTACTATCCCAAGTTTTGGACGTACATGACGTCGATCTTCTTCCCGACGTACTGGGTCTACGCGCTGCTGTTCTTCGCGGAAACTTTCACGGTCTACGTCTGGTACTACGGATGGGACTGGCTCAGCGGTCCTCGAAAGGGGATCCACGTCGGCTTGGGCGTGCTCAGCAATCTCTTCGGCACCGCGATTCTGTTGGTGGCCAACTCGTGGGTCACCTTCATGATCTCGCCCGCCGGGATCGATGAGTCCGGCGCCCTCAAGGGATCGGTGTGGGCGGCGATCAACAACTTCACCTGGATGCCGATCAACATCCACCGGCTCATCGCCAACATCGTGTTCGGGGGCACGATCGCCGCGGCCTACGCGGCCTTCCGCTTCCTCGGCGCCAAGACCGACGAGGAGCGCGCCCGCTACGACTGGATGGGCTACATCGGCAACTTCGTGGCGTTGTCGGCGTTCATCGTGCTGCCGTTCGCCGGCTACTATCTGGGCCGCGAGATCTATGCGTTCAACCAGACGATGGGCATCACGATGATGGGCGGCTTCATGTCGTGGCTCTGGATCATCCAGGCGATCCTGATCGGCGTGCTCTTCATGGGCTCGAACTACTACCTCTGGCTCGGCATGGAGCGCATCCCGGGCTCCGAGCGGTACCGCCGCTACGTCCCGATCATGATCGGCATCCTCGCCTTCGGGTTCATGGTGTGGGCGACCCCCCGCTCGATGGTGATCACCCTCGACGAGGCTCGCGCGATGGGCGGCACGCACCATCCGGTGCTGGGCTTCCTGGGCGTCATGTCGGCGAAGAACACTGCCGTCAACATGATGATCCTCACCACGTTCCTGTCGTTCGTCCTCTATCGCCGCGCGAACCGGATCTCGACCAGGTCGTGGGTCGGTGCCGGGATGATCGTCCAGTGGGTCGCGCTGGGGCTCGCCGCCGTGGTCGTCGTCTTCTACGGCGTGTACGGGTACTTCGTCGAGTCGATGGTGAGAATAGGGTTCTCGGTCTATCAGGTGCTCGCCGTGCTCGGAGCGATCGGCGTCGTCATGGCAATCGACATCCCAATGTTCAAGGGTGCCCGCTCGACCGGGACGATCCGGTGGGGGACGATCGCCCCGCGCTCCCAGTACGTGCTGATTCTTCTGGCGGTCACCTTCACCTGGCTCATGGGCCTGATGGGCTTCGCGCGCTCCGGCATCCGCCAGCACTGGCACGTGTACGGCGTCATGCGCGACAGCTCGGTCGACGCGGTGACGCCCGCGATCGGCTACGCCGCCAACATGATCACGATCGTCACGATCGCGTTCTTCGCGCTGGTCATGTTCATCTTCTGGCTCGGCGGCCTCGGCGAGAAGGGGATGGCGGGCGGGTCCGGCCACCACGCCCCGGCGCCGGTGTTCGCGGGCGGGAGCGACGCGGATCCCACGCCCGCACCGTCGCGGGAGTCGACAGGGGGCCGGAGCCCCCAGCGCTCCTAGCATGCGGGTTCCCGTCGCCGTCAAGGTCGGCGCGTTCGCGCTCTTCGTGATGGGCACCTACACGTACTACGCGAACTCGATCCCCCAGATCCAGTCGAAGCCGCCGGCCGAGCTCTCGCTCGAGGGCGGCAACGTCACCCCGGCTCAGCTCGTGAAGGCCGGCGAAGAGACCTTCAAGACGAAGGGCACGTGCGAGATCTGTCACCGGATCGGCCAGAAGGGGACTCGCGCGCCCGATCTGGCCGGTATCGGCAGTCGCGCCGGCAAGGTCAAGGCGGGGCAGAGCGCCAAGGCGTACATCATCGAGTCGCTGCTCCAGCCGGGCGCTCATCTCGTCGAGGGCTACCCGAACATCATGCCGCAGGTCGACAAACCGCCGATCGCGCTGAACCGCTCCGAGGTCTGGGCGCTCACGGCGTTCCTCGAGTCGCTCGGCGGCACCGTCGACGTGAAGCTGGACGACATCCCGAAGACCGTGGGCGCGGGCGCGGCGGGCGGCGGGGCGACGGCCGAGCTGAAGCTGCCCGGCGACGCGAAGGCGGGCGAGGCGATCTTCACCGGCAAGGGCGGCTGCATCGCCTGCCACAAGGCCGGAAAGATCGGCGCGTCGCCGGTCGGTCCCGATCTCTCGCAGATCGCGAAGATCCAGACGCCGGACTACCTGATGCGGAAGATCCTCGATCCGGCCGGCGCCGGCACCGTGGCCGGATTCCCCAAGGGTGTGATGCCGCCCATGTTCGGTCAGACCCTGACCGCGAAGGACTACATGGACCTGGTCGCGTTCCTGATGACGCTCAAGTGAGCGCATGAACCTGCTCCGCTCACGTTTCGCCCAGGCCGTCCTGATCCTGATCGTCGCCTTCGTCGTCCTCAAGTTCGGCATTCGGCCGGCGGCGCCGTGGAGCGTCCTGACGCTCTACATGGCCATCGTGCTGCTCGCGGTGCTGGTGTTCGTGTCCTCCGACTCCGACTCGTGGCGCGACTTCGTGTGGCCGATCCACGCGACGCTGGTCGATCCCAACCGGCGCCTGGCGCGGCTCGTGTTCCTGATCGTCCTGCCGCTCCTGTTCGGTTACTACGCGTACACGCAGGCAGCGGCCAAGCCGCAGGCGCCGCCGGAGCTGCGCGCGGTGCACCCGGCGCCGCCGGCGTCGATCCAGTTCCGCGGCAAGGAGATCCAGATCACCGGGCTCGACAACCCGCTGCGCAAGGACCAGGCGAGCTACAAGAAGCACGTCGCCGCCGGCGCGGAGATCTACATCCGCAACTGCATGTACTGTCACGGCGACAACCTCGACGGCCGGGGTCACTTCGCGCACGGGTTCAATCCGCCGCCGGCGAACTTCCAGGATCCCGGCACGATCGCGATGCTGCAGGAGGCGTTCCTGTTCTGGCGCATCGCGAAGGGCGGGCCGGGGCTGCCGAAGGAGTCGACGCCGTGGAACTCGGTCATGCCCGCGTGGGAAGATCGGCTGACCGAGGAGCAGACCTGGCAGGTCATCATGTACCTCTACGACGCGACGGGGCAGCATCCGCGCCGGTGGGAAGAGGGGCATTGATCGCCAGGCCCCTCGCCGTCGTCGCGGCCGTCGCGCTCGCGCTGGGCGCCGCGCCGTCGCGCGCCGCCGCGCAGGCGGGCGACGCCACCGCCGGCAAGGCGGTCTACGAGCGACGGTGCGCAGGCTGCCACGGCGAGAAGGGGGACGGCAAGGGCCCGGCCGCCGACCTGCTCGTCCCGAAGCCCCGCGACTTCACGATGGGCCTCTACAAGATCCGCACCACCGCCAACAAGGTGCCGACCGACCAGGATCTCTTCCGCATCATCACGGACGGGATGCCCGGGACCTCGATGCCGGCGTGGGCGGTGCTCACCGAGCGCGAGCGCTGGAACGTGCTCGCGTACATCAAGACCTTCGCGGGCGAGAAGCTCAAAGAGGCGCCCAAGAAGGTCGAGCTACCGAAAGACGTCCCGTCGTCCGAGGCGTCGATCAAGCGCGGCAAGGAGATGTTCGAGGCGATCGAGTGTCACAAGTGCCACGGCACCGACGGACGCGGCGACGGACCCTCCCGCGCCGAGCTCAAGGACGAGTGGGGGAACCCGATCGCGCCGGCGAACCTCACCAAGCGGTGGACCTTCCGCGGCGGCGCGAGCCGGACCGAGATCGCCACGCGCCTGGCCAACGGCGTGCTCGGCACGCCGATGCCCGCCTTCCTCGACAGCGTCGAGAAGCCCGAGGACATCTGGCACCTGACGAACTTCATCCAGTCGCTCGGGCCCGACTCGCCCCACTACGCGACGCTCGTCACCGTCACCGCGGTGACCGGCGCGATCCCGGACGATCCGAACGCGGAGTTCTGGAAGAAGCTCACGCCCAACAACATTCCGCTGATGGGGCAGGTGATCGTCGACCCGCGGAACTTCAACCCGGCGATCGACCTCGTGGCGGTGCGCGCCGCCTATAACGACCAGGCGATCGTCTTCCACCTGACGTGGGACGATCCGACGCAGTCGGCCGACGAGCCGGCCAAGAAGCTCTTCGCCGACGCGATCGCGCTCCAGTTCCCGCCGCAGATCACCGCGGGACCGGAGCGCCCGTACTTCCTGATGGGCGACGGCTCCGACGCCGTCTACCTGCTGCGCTGGGAGAACGGCAAGGGCGTGAGCGAGGCGAGCGCGAACGGCCCGGGCAAGATCGCGGCGATCGCCGGCGGCGAAGCGCGCGGCAACGCGGTGTTCACCAACGGCCAGTACCGGCTCGTGATCACGCGCCCGCTCGTATCGAAGGACGCGACGCGCCCGACGTTCACGCCCGCGGTGTTCGTGCCCGTCGCGTTCCAGGCGTGGGACGGCGGCGCGGGGGAGACCGGGACCAGGATGTCCGTGACCTCGTGGTACTATCTGCGGCTGGAGGAGCCGCAGTCGAACCGCCGTTTCGTCATTCCTCCCGTCGTGGCAATCCTCACGCTGGCGGCGATGCTGGTCGTGGTGCGAATTGCGAAGGGGCGGGCATAATCTTGAACTCAGAAGGAGCGGGACAATGCGCAGGGCATTGACAGCAGTCGTGGCGGTCGCGCTCGTGGCCGGCGTCGTTTTCGTCGCCCACCGACCGGATCAGGCCGGAGCGCAAGGCGGTGGGACGATCGAAGCGGCGGTGACGTTCGCCGGCGCGCCGGTCATCGAGAAGCTCAAGGTGAACAAGGACACCGAAAAGTGCGGAACCGAGACGGCGATCGAGAAGGTCGTCGTCGGCCCCAACAAGGGGCTCGCCTACGCCGTGGTCTCCGTCGCCGGCGCCAAGGGCGCAGCGACCGCGAAGAAGGCGACGATCGACCAGCACGGCTGCAAGTTCGTGCCGCACGTCCAGGCGATGACGCCGGGCGAGGTCGAGATCAAGAACTCCGACGACATCCTGCACAACATCCACACCTACTCGACCGCCAACGCCTCCATCAACAAGGCGCAGCCGAAGTTCAAGAAGGTGATGACCGAGAAGTTCGAGAAGCCCGAGATCATCAAGGTCACCTGTGACGTCCACAGCTGGATGCTCGGGTGGGTCGCCGTCATGCCCCATCCGTTCTTCGGCGTGACCGACGCCAACGGCGCGACCAGGATCGAGAACGTGCCGCCCGGCAAGTACAGCGTCGAGGTGTGGCACGAGACGCTCGGCAAACAGACGAAGGAGGTCGAGGTCAAGGCCGGGCAGACCGCGAAGGTCGCCATCGAGATGAAGAAGTAGAGCCAGGAGGATCGACCGCGCATGCTTGACTGGTGGCTACCAGAGAACGTTTCGACCTACGGCCAGGAAATCGACTGGCTCTTCCACCTCATCTATTACATCACCGGCGTGACGTTCATCCTGGTCTTCGCCACGATGCTGGCGTTCATCGTGATGTACCGGGACCGTCCGGGCCGGAAGGCGCGCTACACCCACGGCAACACCACGCTGGAGATCGTCTGGACGGTGGTGCCGGCGCTGATTCTCGTGATCCTGACGCTGCTGAGCGTCCCGGCGTGGTCGAAGATCAAGATGACCATGCCGGAGACGGACTTCATCGTGCAAGTGACCGCGAAGCAGTTCAACTGGCAAATCACCTATCCCGGCCCCGACGGGAAGTTCGGCACCGCCGACGACAAGACGCTCCTCGACGAGATGCACGTGCCGGTCAACAAGATCGTCCGGGTCCACCTGAAATCGCAGGACGTCATCCATAGCTTCTTCGTCCCGCAGTTCCGGATGAAGCAGGACGCCGTACCGGGCCGCGAGATCAAGCAGTGGTTCGAGGCGACCAAGCCCGGCAAGTACGAGCTGCCGTGCGCCGAGCTGTGCGGGTTCGGCCACTCCGGCATGCGCGGGTGGATCTACGTCCACACCGCCGACGAATACGCGAAGTGGGCGGCCCAGAACCTGACCGCGGAGGCCGCCCCGACGACCGAGGCCAAACCCGACGACAAGGCCGACGCGAAGAAGGAAGCGCCGGGCAAGGCCGAGCCCAAGAAAGAGGGGAAAGCCAAGAAATGAGCGCCCATAGCGCGACCGCTCACGCGCACGTCGACCACGCCCGCCACGAGCTCGGCTTCGTGCGGACGTACATCTTCTCGACGGACCACAAGATGATCGCCCGCCAGTTCCTGTTCCTGGGCCTGTTCATGATGATCATCGGCGGCCTGCTCGCGCTGATCGTCCGCTGGCAGCTGGCCTGGCCGGAGACGGCGGTGCCCGGTCTCGGTGGCATCCTCAAGGAGACCGGCGGCATCCTGGAGCCCAGCACCTACAACATGGCGTTCACCATGCACGCCACGATCATGATCTTCTTCGTGATCATGCCGATCCTGGCCGGCGCCTTCGGGAACTTCTGCATCCCGCTGATGATCGGCGCGCGCGACATGGCGTTCCCGTTCCTCAACATGCTGTCGTTCTGGGTGACCGGCAGCGCCGGCATCATCATGCTCTCCGGCTTCTTCGTGGAGGGCGGGCACGCCGCGGCCGGCTGGACCTCCTACGCGCCGCTCTCGGCGGTCGCGTCGTACACCGGCGTGAACTGGGGCCAGAACATCTGGTGCATCAGCCTGTTCATCATGGGTGTCGGCTCCATGATGGGCTCGATCAACTACATCACGACGATCATCAACATGCGGGCGCCGGGGATGAAGCTGTTCCGCATGCCGCTGGTGGTCTGGTCGCTGTTCATCACCGCGATCCTGCTTCTGCTGGCCCTGCCGGTGCTGACCTCGGGCGTGGCCATGCTACTGTTCGACCGCACGCTCGGCACCAACTGGTTCAAGCCGGCTGGCGGCGGCGAGCCGCTGCTGTGGCAGCACCTCTTCTGGTACTTCGGCCACCCGGAGGTCTACATCCTGATCCTGCCGGCGATGGGCATCGCGTCGGAGATCCTGCCGGTCTTCTGCCGCAAGCCGATCTTCGGGTACCACGCGATGGCCTTCTCGATGATCGGCATCGCGTTCCTGTCCTGGATCGTCTACGGCCACCACATGTTCGTCAGCGGTATGAGCCCGGCGCTTGGGATGGCCTTCACGGTCACCACGATGATCATCGCGGTGCCGTCGGCCATCAAGACCTTCAACTGGCTCGGGACGATGTGGGGCGCGCGTATGCAGTTCACGGTCCCGATGCTGAACGCGCTGGCCTTCGTCTCGATGTTCGTCATCGGCGGGCTTTCGGGCATCTTCATGGCCTCGACGCCGGTCGACATCTACATTCAGGACACGTACTTCATCGTGGCGCACATCCACTACGTGGTCTTCGGCGGCTCGATCTTCGGCGCGTTCGCCGCGATCTACTACTGGTTCCCGAAGATGTTCGGCCGGATGACCAATCCCTTCCTCGGCCACCTGCACTTCTGGGGCACGTTCGTCTTCTTCAACCTGACCTTCTTCCCGATGCACATCATCGGCGTCGGCGGCCAGATGCGCCGGATCTACAACCCGACGCAGTACGAGTTCCTCGTGCACCAGCAGGGCTGGAACGTGTTCATCACGTACAGCGCGCTCCTCCTCGGCGTCTCCCAGATCCCGTTCGTCATCAACTTCTTCTGGTCGCTCTTCGCCGGGAAGCCGGCTCCGCTGAACCCGTGGAACGCCAACACCCTCGAGTGGACGGCGCCGTCGCCGCCGCCGCACTTGAACTGGGGCCCAACGCTGCCGACGGTGTACCGCGGACCCTACGAGTACAGCTCGCCGGAGTCCAAGGAAGACTTCCTCCCGCAGAACGTGCCGCCAGTGGGCGCCGCGGGAGCGCGGCGGCACTGATCGGGGTGGAGAGCGCGGTGGCGCATCGCCTCGCCCTCGCGACGCTGGCCGCGACGTGCGTGCTCATCCTGTTCGGGGGGCTGGTCACGAACACCGGCGCCGCGCTCGCGGTGCCGGACTGGCCGAGCACGTTCGGCCACAACATGTTCCTGTTCCCCTGGTCGGGGATGGTGGGCGGGATCTTCTACGAGCACAGCCACCGTCTGATCGGTGCCCTCGTCGGGGTGCTGACGCTAGGCCTGGCGGCGGCGCTCTGGCCGCTGGGCGGTCGGCTCCGCCGCCTCGGCCTCCTGGCCGTGACCGTCGTGCTCGCCCAGGGGCTGCTGGGCGGGCTCCGGGTGGTGCTCCTGCACGACACGCTCGCGATTTTCCACGGCAGCCTGGCGCAAGCGTTCTTCGCGCTGCTGGCGGCGATCGCGTGGCTGACGGCTCCGCGCGGAGCGGTGGCCGGGCCTCCGATCGCGCGCGAGGTCCAGGGGCTCGCGCTGCTGGCGGCCGGGCTCGTGTACGCGCAGATCGTGTTCGGCGCGCTCCTCACGCACGCTGGGCGCGTCGACCTGCACCTGGCCGGCGCCGTCGCGGTGTTCGTCGTCCTGCCGATCGTCACCGCGCGGCTGCGGAGAACGGGCGATGTGGTCGCCGTCCCCGTCGCGCGCCTGCTCCTCGGCCTGCTCGGGATCCAGCTCCTGCTCGGCATCGGCAGCTTTCTCGCGCGTTTCTCGTCGCTGTGGATTCCCGGCGAACAGCTCACGGTGCTGATCCTCCCGGTGGCTCATCGCCTCCTCGGCAGCCTCCTCCTGGCCGCGACGGTCGTCCTCGCCGTGCGGGCCTTGACTCTGGCCAAGAAAGAGGCCGAGCAAGAGAAGGGAAGCCGCCGAGCGACCGATCGGGCGCTGACGATCCACGACGCGGTAGATCGGGCGCCGCGGAGCCACGCCGTATCTACCGGTGATCGGGCGCCGCGGAGCCGCGCCGCGTCTTTCTCAGGCCACCCTCGATGCGAGCCGGCCTCGAGGCACCCGCTCCAATGACTCCGCCGACCCTCGACACGGCCCGCGTCTCGACCGAAGTGGTCGTCGGCGCGCTCGCGCGCGATCGCCGGCGTGTCGTCGCCGACCTCGTCGCGCTGGCCAAGCCCCGCGTCGTCCTGATGGTCATGGTGACGACGGCCGTCGGATACTACGTCGGGTTGACCGGCGCTCCGGACTACGCCCGGCTCGTCCACTTGCTGATCGGCACGCTCCTGGCCGCTGGCGGCACGCTCGCGCTGAACCAGTACTGGGAGCGCGACGTCGACGCGCGCATGGAGCGCACGCGCGCGCGGCCGCTGCCCGACGGACGGCTGGCGCCGCTCGAGGCGCTCCTCTTCGGCGGCGCCGTCACGCTGGTCGGGTTCGCGTACCTGGGCGCACTCGTGAGCACGCTCTCGCTCGTGGTGACCGCGCTGACGACGGCGCTCTACCTGTTCGCCTACACGCCCCTGAAGCTGCGGACGCCCCTTTGCACGATCGTCGGCGCGGTGCCCGGCGCGCTGCCGCCGGTGACGGGCTGGGTGGCGTCGCGCGACGATCTCGGCGTCGGCGCCTGGGTGCTCTTCGGGATCATGTTCCTCTGGCAGCTGCCCCACACGCTCGCGATCGCGCGCCTCTACCGTGACGACTACGCGCGCGCCGGCGTGCGCCTGCTGCCGGTCGTCGACGCCGAGGGCACCAGCACCGAGCGCCAGATCGTCACCGGCTGTCTGGCCCTGCTCGCGGTGAGCCTGCTGCCCACGCTGATCGGGCTGGCCGGGCCGATCTACTTCGTCGGCGCGTTCCTCCTGGGCGCGGCCTTCGTCGTGCTCGGCGCGCGTCAGGCGCTGGCGCCGTCGGCCGGCTCCGCGCGGCGGGTGCTGCTCGCCTCGCTCCTCTATCTCCCGGTGCTTCTCGCCTTGCTGGCGTTCGACAAGGTATGACGACCGACACCCGCAACCGACAGACCGTTCGCGTGCTCCTCACGATCGTGGCGGTGCTCATGGTGGCGGCGTTCCTCGTCGGGATCCGCTGGTGACGACGCTCACCGTCGAGCACCCGACCGCCCCGCGCCGGACCAACGGGAGCCTCCCGCCGGTGCCGCCCGAAGGGGGCGGCGGCGACGGACCCGATCGTGATCCGGCGCCGCGCCGTCCGCCGCTCGACAACGTGCGGCTGGCGATGCTGTTCCTCATCTGCGCCGAGGTCATGTTCTTCGGCGGTCTCGTTTCCGCGTTCCTCGTGCTGCGCGTCACCGCCGCCGTCTGGCCGCCACCGCTCCAGCCGCGGCTGCCCGTCGGCGTGACCGCCGTGAACACGCTCGTGCTGTTCGCGTCCAGCGTGGCGATGGCGGCGGCGCGCCAGGCGCTCCGTCGCGACGACGCGCGCGCGCTCGTTCGACGGCTCGGGCTGGCCGCCGGGCTCGGCGGCGCGTTCTTGCTGGTGCAGGGCTACGAGTGGGTCCGTCTCGTCTCGTTCGGCCTCACGCTCTCGTCGGACGCGTACGGGACCACCTTCTACTCGCTCATCGGCGCGCACGCCGCGCACGTCCTCGGCGCGCTCGTCTGGGTGGCGGTGGTGGCGCTGCTCGCCGCTCGCGGCCGGTTCACCGATGGCCGCACCGGCCCGTTGCGGGCGTGCGCGATCTACTGGCACTTCGTGGTCGCGCTGTGGCCGATCCTGTTCGTGGCGGTGTACCTGATATGAGAGCGGGAGTCCTCGTCGCGCTCCTGCTCATGCTGGCGCCGCGGTCGGCCCAGGCGTGCGCGACGTGCATCGCGTCGCCGTTCGGGGACCAGACCTACACGTGGCCGTACCTCGGATTGATCTTGCTCCCCTTCGTGCTGCTCTCGGCCGTGCTCGGCATCTTCGCCCACTCCGCCGGCTATCGCCCGCACGTCCTGGCGCGTCGGCTGGCAGCTCGCGTCTCGGCCAAAGACGACTCTCAGATCATCAAGGAGACGACATGAGTCACGTAGCCTCGGCGCATGGGGCGGTGGAGCCCGCCGAGTCGCCCCTCACGCCCGAAAGCTGGGGAAAGCTCGGAATGTGGATCTTCCTCGCCGGCGACGCGGTCGGCTTCGGCACGCTCCTGGCCGGTTACGGCGCGATGCGGGCCACCAGCGCCGACTGGCCTTCGCCGTTCGCGGTTCTCGGGATCAACCTGACGGCCGCCATGACCTTCCTGCTGATCTGCTCGAGCGTGACGATGGTGAAGGCGCTCGAGTGGCTGGGCAAAGGGGACAAGGAGCGCGCGAAGGCGTTTCTCTTCTTCACCGCGCTCGGCGGCGCGATCTTCGTCAGCCTGCAGGCGTACGAGTGGTCGCATCTGATCCACCGCGGCCTGCTCATCAGCGGCAACCCGTGGGGCGCCGCCCTCTTCGGCGCGTCCTTCTTCATCGTGACCGGCTTCCATGGCCTGCACGTCACCGGCGGCGTCATCTATCTGCTGGCGATATTGCGGGCCGTCGCGAACCGTCCCGAGCCGGCGGCCAGCTACAACGCGGTCGAGATCGCCGGGCTCTACTGGCACTTCGTCGACCTCGTCTGGATCATGGTGTTCACCTTCATGTACCTCCTGTAAGAGGACGAGGCCATGGCGACGGCAGAGCACAAGCATCCGAACTACATGGCGATCTTCTGGTTCCTCGCGATCCTCACCGTGGTCGAGATCGCGGTGATCTACATGCCGCTGGCGAAGTTCACGATCGGCGTGCTGCTGTGCGCGCTGGCGCTCGGCAAGGCGACGATGGTCGCGATGTATTTCATGCACCTCCGCTTCGAGGCTCGCACCCTCGGCATGATCGCGGTCGTGCCGTTGCTGATCGCGACGCTCCTGATCTTCGTCCTGCTGCCCGACGGCTTCGCGGTCATGAAGCGGACGGTCGGCGTCAAGCCGGCCGCGACCGAGCCCGCCAAGCACTGAGTGGGCCGCTCTGGGGCCGGCGGGGGCAGCGGTGGACTCCGGGCGTTTGGTCGACCGGCTCGTCCCGGCCCTGCGACGGGCAGCGCGTCTGCGCTGTCCCCGCTGCGCGGGCGCGCCGCTCTTCCGTACCTGGACTTCGATGGCCGACGCGTGCGCCCTGTGCGGGCTCCGCTTCGAGCGGGCCCAGGGCTACTTCGTCGGGGCGATCTACATCAACTACGCGGTGACGGTGCTCGTCGCGATCGTCGGTTTCCTCCTCTTGTGGGGCATCGCGGGCTTCTCGACACGAGGGCAGCTTGCGGTGCTGGTGCCGCTGGTCGCCATCTTTCCATTGTGGTTCTTCCGTTACAGCCGGAGCTTCTGGCTCGCCGTCGAGTGGTCGATCAACCCCGAGTCCTGAGGCCGGCCGGCGTGGGCGCGATCGTCGCGTTCCTCGGGCTGCTGCTCACCGCCGGCCCGCTCGGCGCCTACGAGGCGGTCACGGTCAAGGACGGCGGCACGATTGCGGGCGTCGTTCGCTTCGCCGGCGCGCCGCCCAAGCTCGGCGCGATCCCGGTCAACAAGAACCGCGACGTCTGCGGCGACGAGAAGCCGTCGGAGGCGCTGGTGGTCGGGGCCGACCGCGGCGTGCGGGACGGCGTGGTGCTGATCGAGGGCGTGGCCCGCGGCAAGAAAGGCGCTGGCGACGTCATCCTCGACAACCGGAAGTGCCTGTTCGTGAGCCACGTGACCGTGGTGGCGCCCGGCGATCGCGCGCGCGTGCGCAACTCGGATCCGATCCTCCACAACACGCACGGATTCCTGGGCCAGCCCACCGTCTTCAACCTGGCGCTGCCGAACAAGGACCAGATGATCGACATCACGAAGCGGCTGCAGAAGCCGGGGGTGGTCCGCGTGGTGTGCGACGCGCACCCGCACATGTTCGCGTGGATGATCGTGCACGACAGCCCGTACGTGGCGGTGACCGACGACAGGGGCGCGTTCCGCATCGGCGACGTCCCGCCCGGGACGTACAAGGTCACCATGTGGCACGCCGGATACCGGCCCAAGGGATCGGACAAGGACGGCCGGCCCGTCTACGACGAGCCGAAGACGCTGACGAAGGAGCTGACGATCGCGCCGAAAGCGACGGTGACGGTCGAGTTCGAACTGAAATAGAGGGGGACGTCATGTTCAAGCACATCTGCGTGCCGGTGGACAACTCGGAGTATTCGAACCGGGCGATCGACCTGGCGGTCGAGCTGGGTCGGCCGGGCGGGGCGAAGCTGACCGGCGTCCACGTGTACGCCGCGCGGCTGCACGATTACCGGTTCAAGCAGATGGAGTACACGCTGCCCGAGGAATACAAGGACGAGAACGAGCTCGAGCGCCAGCGGAAGATCCACGACTCGCTGATCGCCATGGGGCTCCAGCTCATCTCCGAGTCGTACCTGGACGTGATGGCGCGCAAGGCCGGCGCGGCCGGGCTCGCCTTCGAGTCCAAGATGATCGACGGCAAGCACTACAAGGTGCTCATCGACGACTGCCTCGCCGCCGACTACGACCTGGTGGTCATGGGCGCCCTGGGGATGGGCGCGGTCAAGGACAGCCAGCTCGGCTCGGTCACCGAGCGGTTCGTCCGCCGCGTGTCGCGCGACACGCTCATCGTCCGCAACACCGACGCGTTGAAGGACCAGCAGGGGCCGATCGTCGTGTGCCTCGACGGCTCGCCGCAGTCCTTCAACGGCCTCCAGCTCGGCGTCGGAATGGCGAAGGCGCTCGGCCGGCCGCTGCAGGCGGTGGCGGTCTACGACCCGTACCTCCACTACGCGATGTTCAACGGCATCGTCGGCGTGCTGAGCGAGAAGGCATCGAAGATCTTCCGCTTCAAGGAGCAGGAGCAGCTGCACGAGGAGATCATCGACACCGGATTGGCCAAGATCTACCAGTCGCACCTGGAGATCGGCCGCAAGCTCGCCGCCGACTCCGGCGTCGAGCTGGCCATCACGCTCCTCGACGGCAAGTGCTTCGAGAAGATCCTCACGTTCGTGCGCAAGGAGCATCCCTGGCTCCTCATCCTGGGGCGGGTGGGCGTGCACTCGGACGAGAACGAAGTCGATCTCGGCTCCAACACCGAGAACCTCCTGCGGCTGGCCCCGTGCAACGTGCTGCTGACCGGCGGCAAGTTCTATCCGCCGCTCGACGTGAAGGCCGAGGAGATCATCTCCTGGACCGAAGAGGCCGAGGCCCGGATGGAGCGGGTGCCGCTGCAGGTGAAGGGCGTGGCGCGCACGGCGCTGCTGCGGTACGCGATCGAGCAGGGGCACACCGTCATCACCAACAAGGTCATCGACGAGGCGATGGCGATCTTCATGCCGACCCGCCTGGCCGAGCGCATGCAGATCCTCGCCGAGGACGTCGCGGTCGCGAAGCTGCGGGCCGAGTCCCAGCCGGCGACGGCCATCTGCTCCATCTGCGGCTACACGGTCAAAGGCCCGAACCCGGTCGTCACGTGCCCGGTCTGTCGCGCCGGCGCCGACAAGTTCCAGGTCATCTCGAAGGAGACGGTCGAGGCGATCGCCGCTCAGGAAGGCGGGATCGAGGAAGAAGAGTCGATGCCCGGTGTCCAGGTGAAATGGTCGGCCGACGCGCGCGACGCCCTGCGCGAGGTGACCGACGCGTACCTTCGCCGGCGGGCCAAGGCCCGGATCGAGAAGTACGCGCGTTCGCGCCGGATCCCGGTCATCACCTGCCAGCTGGCGCTGCCGATGATCGAAGAGACCGTCGGGCGCGACAAGCTCGGCGCGGGCTGGGATACACTCCTGGCCAAGACCAAGTTCGAGCCCGCCGAGATGCCGAGCGCCCCCGCGCCGGCCGGCGGCGGCCCGGGCTTCGGCTGGACGGACGAGGCCACGGCGCGCCTGAACCGCGTGCCCGCTGGGTTCATGCGCGATATGACGCGCGAGGAAGTCGAGCGGGTGGCGGGCGCTAAAGGTGTCACGACCATCGATCTGGCGGTTTGCGAAGAAGGCATCGGGCATGCCCGCGAGACGATGAACGAGGTCATCGCGGGGTACGTGTCGAACAAGAAACCGCGATAGGCGCGGGAGAGGGGGCGGGGGGCCTCCCGGAATCCGACTGCCGCTCCGCGCAGCGGGCCAATTTACATGCGCTTGATCAGGACGACGCTGACTACGCGGATTCCGGGAGGCCCCCCGCCCCCTCTCCCGCGCCTCCATGGATCCCGACGACTGAGCCCCGCGTGCCTTCACCCACGTCTTACACGTGACTGATCCAGCGTCCGATCACATCGCTGCTCGCACCGGCGTCCCGACTTCGGCGGCTGCCGCGCCGCCTTCAGCGTCGGCGAGCGCGCAATCGTCGGCGTCGCCCGAGGCGCAATCATCGGCCGCGCCGGCGGGCGCGGTGAATCCGTATACGGCGTATAGCGTGTCGTGGAATTTGACTCAGCGCTGCAATCTCGAGTGCGCGCACTGCTACATGTCGGCGTTTGCTGGGGCCGATACGCGGGGGGAGCTCGGGACCGACGAGTGCCGGCGGGTGATGGACGAGATTGCGCGGGTCAATCCGCACGTGTTCTTGATCCTGACGGGCGGCGAGCCACTGTTGCGGAAGGACATTTGGGACGTGGCGGCGTACGCTGCCGAGAAGCGGTTCACGACCGTGTTCGGAACGAACGGCCTCCTGCTGCGTGAGAAGGAAGCCGCCTGTATGCGCGAGCACGGTGTGCTCGGCGCTTCGATCAGTCTGGATTCGACCGACCGTGTGAAGCACGACGCGTTCCGCCATCTGGCCGGCGCCTGGGACGGAGCGGTGCGGGCGACCCGCGTGCTGACCGACGCCGGCCTCGATTTCTCCCTGCACATGTCGGTGACCGACTGGAACGTCGCCGAGGTCCCCGCGATGATCGACCTCGCGAAGGAGCTCGGCGCCAAGGTGCTGAACTTCTTCTTCCTGGTGCGGACCGGTCGCGGTCGAGACCTCACCGACATCGACGCCGCCGCGTACGAACGCATCCTGACGTACCTGGCGCGCACGCAGGGTGTCGGCACGGAACCGCCGTCGTTCGTGAAGCGGATGCTCGGGATGGGCGGCGGCGCGTCGGAGAAATTCGAGGACCCGTGGTCGCTGCCGGTCGGGCGCGCCGACGGGCTGCTGATCCGCGCCAAGTGCGCGCCGCACTTCCGGCGCGTCCTCTACCAGATGAACCCGTCCTCTCCGCTCCTCATGAACTACGCCCACGGCTCGTGTCCGGCCGGGAAGTACTATTGTCGAATCACGCCCGAGGGCGACGTCACGCCGTGCCCGTACATGCCGGTGTCGGCGGGGAACCTGCGCGAACGGTCCTTCGACGATCTGTGGCGCGGCGCGCCGGTGTTCGACGACCTGCGCGACCCCAAGCTCGGTGGACGCTGCGGCGCCTGCGAGTTCTCGAAGCTCTGCGGCGGCTGCCGCTGCCGCGCCTACGCGACCCACGGCGACTACCTGGCGGAGGATCCCGCGTGCGGCTATCAGCCGGGCGCGCACGGCGGCCGGCTGATCGACGTGCCGGCGTCGCTCACGTTCGGGCTGCCGCCCGACTATCAGTTGGAGTGGGCCGAGGACGCGCGCGAGCGGCTGCACGCGATTCCCTCGTTCGCGCGCGGGATGGTGGTGAAGGCCGTCGAGGTGTACGCGCGTGGCCGCGGCGAGACCGTCATCACGAAGGAGCTCCTCGCCGACGTCCGCTCCAAGTGGGGCGGCCGCTTCCGGCCGTCGTCGCCATGATGGACAGATTTCGGCTCGCCGCCCACGCGTACCGGACCTACGGCGTGATCTACTGGATCGGCGGCTTCTATCTCATCTGGCACGGAGTCGGGGTCCGAGGCGGTCGCACCGCGGACTCGGGCGTCGTCTGGATCGTGCTGGGGCTCGTCTTCATCGTGGTCATCCCGTATCTCCTCGCCCAGCGCCGCGCGTGGTTCGAGCGCTGGATCGTTTCGCGCCGCGATTTCGCCCGCATCCTCGTCGCGTTCATGGCCTGGCGAGCCTGGCATGTCCTGAAGGTCGTGATTCGCCCGGAGACCGCGCGCGTGTCCGCGCCCTGGGGGGGTGAGATCACCTTCCGCGTCGGCGCCTGTGTGTTCCTGATCGTGACCGTGGCCGCGTTGCTGGTGATCGCTCGGGCGGCCTGGGCGACGGAAGCCGCATGAAGCGATACCGGGACATCGCCGGTGACGGTGGCTCCAACATCGTGGGCCAGGTCGAGGCCCAGCTCGGCAAGCTCCGGCAGCGCCTCGCCTCCGTCGGCGCGGTCGTCGCCGTGGTCTCCGGCAAGGGCGGCGTGGGCAAGTCGACGCTCGCCGCGAACCTCGCCTGCTGCCTGGCGCTCGACGGCTCCCGCGTGGGCGTCCTCGACGCGGATCTCAACGGCCCGACGCAGGCCAAGGTGCTGGGGGTCCGCGGCCGGCGGCTGGTCGTGACCGACGAGGGCGTCGAGCCGCCGCGCGGCGCGCTCGGAGTCAAGGTCATGTCGATGGACCTGCTGCTGGCCGCGGACGCCACGCCCCTCACGTGGGACGCGCCCGTCCAGGACGAGGCCCACACCTGGCGCGGGACCGTCGAAGCGAACGCGATCCGTGAGTTCCTGGCCGACACGAACTGGGGCACGCTGGACGCGCTCGTCCTCGACCTGCCGCCGGGCACCGACCGGCTTCTGACGATCGCCTCGCTGGTGCCGACGCTCGGTATCGTCATCGTGACGATCCCGTCCGACGTGTCCCACCTGGTCGTGCGGAAGTCGATCACGGTGGCCGCGCAGACGAAGTCCCCGGTTCTCGGACTCGTCGAGAACATGGCCGGACTCTTCCCGGGCCCCGACGCGGCGAAGCTCGCCGCGGACGGCGGGATCCCGTACCTCGGGAGCGTGCCGTTCGATCGCGAGCTCGCCGTCTCCGCCGATCGGGGAGAGCCGCTGGTCGCCACGGCGCCGGAGCGTGAGTCGGCGCGCGCGCTGCAGCTCATCGCGCGCGCGATTCGCGCCGCGCTGGCGCCGCGCGCGGTGTGAGCTACACTCCGCGGTTCTGCCGGTGGTGCGGCCGACGGCTGGCGAGCGTGCGTGTCGAAGGCCACCGCCGGGAGCGCGAGGGTCCGTCCCCGCGACGACGTGCCCGACGCGCGATGGTTCGATCGGCGTGCGTCCCGCTACGGGAGGTCGCGTTCCCCTCGATGCGGCGGCTGCTGCGCGACTATCTCGAGAGGCGAACGGGTCGAGTCGCCCTGCTCAGCGGCAAGCGACTCGCGGATCCGGCGTGTACCCGGCGACCTTGTAGGTCAGCACGAAGTCGTCGGCCCAGGCCTTGGGCTTCATGGCGCCGAGCTTGGCATCACCGTCCCAGGCCAGGACGTGGGCGCCGCCCGCCAGTTGTCCGATGTTGGCACGGCCGCGCAGGTAATCGACGGCCAGCGCCTTCGGAACGAACGTGGCGGCCGTCTCGAAGACCGGCGGCTGCCCGGCCGGCGGCTCGATCTTCAGCCAGCTCACGATCACCGTGAACCCGTCGACCGTCGGCTCGTTCATCAGGTCGTCCGTCGCCATCGACCGAAGCAGGTGCGGCACGTAGCGGGAGAACATCGAGGACACCCGGTCCTGCACCGCCAGCCGCGAGAACTCAGGGCTCGGATGCTGGTCGACCACCACGTTGAGCGAGAGGTAGCGAGTATCGCCGTCCAGGTGCTTGGGCTTGTAGAAGCCGATACCCTCTGTCTTCACGTCGATCCAGGGCATGCAGTGATAGACCTTCGCGTTGAGGCTCTTGAGGGTCCCTTGATACCGCTGGCCGAGCATCTTTCCCCGGTCGGAGGTATATCGGTCGATCTCGAGGACCCGATCGGCCGGCGGCTCGGCGGCCGCCGCGCCGCCGGCGCCGAGCATGAGCACCGCCGCGACCACGAGACCCGGGAACGCTCGCCCGCGAGTGTTAGTTTTCATGCCGGATTGACTCAGCATGCGCCGTGCCAACGACATCCCCTATAGATCACCGAGACTCAGCCTGCCCGCAGGCCGCCCGACAGGGTCAAACTGACGTGGCGTGACATCCGGATCGACACTCCACGGCACCTCGATTCGACGAGAGTCGACTACCGCTCGAGGATCTGCTCCTGGCTCACTGTGACCGGCCGCCCGAACCAGTTCTGCTGGCGCGCCAGCGCGATGTCTTCGCGCGTCACCGTCGCGGCCTTGCCCTCGCGGTTCTTCATCGAGAAGCTGAAGTGCTCGCCCGACGCGAAGTGGCTCGAGTTCGACTTCCACACGTCCCACTCTTCGCTGGAGGCGCAGCCGCCCAGTGTGAGGAGCGAGGCGCCGAGCACGAGTAAACGCCAGTGTTTCCGCTGCATGACAGGCCTCCCGGAAAATCGCGATGGCCCATGCTACAGTCGGGCAGGAGGTTGGTCAACGGCCGTTCGTGCTAGACTCGCTCATATAGCGTCGAGGAGACTGACCGCCGAATGGACGTCCTGACAATCCAATCACGTCCCGAGGGTCTTCGCCGACCGATCTTGATCATGGCATTCGGTGGCTGGAACGACGCCGCCGAGTCGGCGACGACGGCCGCGCGATACCTCGCGACATCGTTCCGCGCCGACAAGTTCGCCGAGATCGATCCCGAGGAGTTCTACCACTTCGGGCTCTCGCGCCCCAACGTCCGCTTCAAACCGGGGTCCGAGACTGAGCGCGAGATCATCTGGCCGGTGACCGAATTCTCGGTCACGCAGTCGTCGGACCTCGCGCGCGACCTCATCGTCGGCGTCGCCATCGAGCCTCACCTTCGTTGGAAGACGTACTGCCAGGCAGTCGTCGACTTGGCTCGTCGCTGCGAGGTGGCGCTGGTCCTCACGCTGGGCGCCCTCCTCGCGGAGGTGCCGCACACCCGACCGGTTCGCCTCGCCGGCAGCGCCTCAGATCCGGAGCTCGCGGTGCGTCTCGGCGTCCGCCCCTCACGGTACGAGGGTCCGACCGGAATCGTCGGCGTCCTCAACACGATCTGCCGCGAGCAGGGGTTCGCCACGGCGAGCCTGTGGGCCAACGTCCCGCACTACATCTCGGGCATCGAGAACCCCAAGGCGACGCTGGCGCTCGTCCGACGGGTGCTTCCGCTCTTCGGCGCCACCCTCGACGTCAGCGACCTCGAGGAGGCCGGCAAGCAGTTCGACTCCAATTTGAAAGAGATCGTCGCCCAGAACGCGAAGATCGCCAACTACATCAAGAAGCTGGAGTCGCGCGACGTCGAAGAGCCCGCGCCCGCCGGGCCAGTCGGCCAGAGCGACCTACCACCGGCTTCGGAGCTCGTCGCCGAGATCGAACAGTTCCTCCGCCAGCAGCGCCCGGCGGAGTGAGCGAAGGCCGGGCCGGCGCCGTCGCTCTCGCCCTCGTTCTTCTCACAAGTTCCCCGACCTTCGCCGATCCGGCCAGCGTCACCTGGCATCCGGCCAAGCCCCGGACCGGCGACGTGGCCTGGGTTCACGTCAAGAACGTCACCGAGGCGGCGACCGTGGAGGGCTCCGTGGACGGCCGCCCCCTCACGTTCTTCCCCTACGGCGGTGGGCACGCGGCGCTGTTCGGTATCGACCTCGACGCGAAGCCCGGCCGCTACGCGTGGCGAGTCGGGGTGGTCGAGAAGGGGCAAGAGCCCCAGACCGCGCAGGGGGCTCTGAGGGTCCAGCGGCGGGAGTTTTCCGTCGAGCGCCTGAGCTTGCCGAAGGGCATGGTGGACCTCGACCCCGAGACCGAGCGGCGCGCCAACGACGAGAGCAAGCGCCTGACGACGGTCTATCGGCTGATCACCCCGGAGCGGCTCTGGCGAGGAAAGTTCACGAAGCCGGTGGGAATGGCGGGAGAGGGCACCGGCTTCGGCGCTCGCCGGGTCATCAACGGCCAGCCGCGCTCACCTCACGGCGGCTCTGACTACTCGGCGCCGCGCGGAACGCCCGTTGTGGCCGCCAACGGCGGTCGAGTCGCCCTCGTAGCCGACTTCTTCTTCCCGGGCCGGCTGGTCATCGTCGACCACGGCCTGGGTCTCTACACCCTCTACTTCCACCTGGACACGATCGTGGTCGCCGAGGCGCAGCGCGTAGAGCGCGGCCAACCGCTCGGGACAGTAGGGGCGACGGGCCGAGCCACCGGCCCCCACCTTCACTTCGGAGCCCAGATGCGGGCGGCGCGCGTGGACCCGGCGACCCTCCTGGGCCTGGCGTTTCTCGACTAGCGGCGGCGTCGCGCCTTCGCTTTCTTCTTCTTGCCCGGCGCCTTGCCCTTGGCCTTGGCCTTGGCTTTGGCCTTCGGTTTGGCCTTCTTCCGAGCCTTCGGCTTGGGCTTCGATGCCTTCGGCGCAGGCTTGGCCGCGGGCTTCGGAGGTGCAGCCGGCGCCGCCGGGATCGGCGGTGCCATGGGAGCGGGGGTCGGCGTCCAGGGCTCGGGCTCACCGAACATACGTTCCATCGTCTCCTCCATTTTCCATAGTCGCGCCTCGGCCGGCAGGGACCCAGCCCCGCGACGGCCTGTTGCGCGCACCACGTGCGGGCGGTCGGTCGGCTCGTGCTTGAATTACCCTGCGGTCGAACGCCTCACCAGCGCAAGAAGAAATTAGACGGCGATCCGCGCGCGCACGCGCGCGGCCTGGGCGGTGAGCGCGCGGTTGGAGAACGCCGTGAGTGCCGACTGCGCCAGCAGGGCGCGCACGGCCCCGCGCGAGATCTTGATGGGCGCGCCGGCGCCGAGCGGATTCGGATGCGCGGCGAGCTCGGCGAGCGTGGCGAGCCCGATCAGCAGCGGCCACGCGCACGCCAGGCGCATGCGCCACTCGAGCTTGGGGATCGCGAGCGTGTAGCTCCATGCGACGTCGTAGTGTTCGAGCGCCAGCCCGAGCAGGCGGCGATAGAGCGGCCGAGCGCGGCCGGCGCCCGTCGGCGCCAGCAGGTCGCGGGGGCCGAGACCCAGCGCCGCGAGCTCGCGGGCCGGGAGATAGCAGCGGCCGTGCGCGAGGTCGCCGGGGACGTCGCGCAAGACGTTAGTGAGCTGCAGCGCCTTGCCGAAGCTCACGCCCTGCTCGCTCATCTCGCGCAGCGCCCAGTCGCCGAGGCGGGGCCGATGCGCGACGTGGAGCACCGTCCAGAACGGGCCAACGCATCCGGCCACGAGATAGATGTAGTGGTCGAGCTCCTCGAGCGTCTCGATGGCCGCCAGTTCCGCGGCGTCCTCACCCGGGAAGCGCGTGAGGTCGAAGATCATCCCCGACATCAGCGTCGCCAGGACCGCTCGCACCTCGTGCTGGTCGGACGGCGGGAGCGCCGCGACGCGCACGAGCGCTTCCGGTACGCGCTCGAGCAGGCGGCGCTCGGGGGCGGACGGTTGCTGCGGCGCGCAGGCGCGGGCCAGCGCGCCGACGTCGGCCGGCTCGCCGGCGCACGACTGCCGCAACGTCTCGAGGTGGCCGAGCCGCTCGGCGCGAACGACGAGCCGCGTGTCGGCGATCGTGTCGGCCGCGCGCGCCAGCAGGTACGCGAGCCCGATCGGCTCGCGCAGCCCGCTCGGGAGGACCGCGAGCGAGAGATAGAAGCTTCGGCTGACCTGCCGCAGGAGGTCGCCCAGCAGGTCCGAGGGCATGTTACTCGTAGTCGAACGGTCGCTTCGGCGGGTCGGGCGAGTCCTTGGCCTTCTTCAGACCTTCCTGGAATTTGCGGTCGCGCAGCTTGCCCTTGTCGCCTTCGGCGCGGAGCTGCTCCTTGAAGCGCTCCTCGCGCTCGGCCGACCTCGACCGGAGCTTGTCGAAGGCCGCACCCAGGTCGTCGACGGAGCGGGTCGGCGGCGGCGCTTCGTGCGCGATCACCGCGCGCAGCTCCGGGTCCAGCGTCAGCTTCGCCTTGCAGCAGGGGCACTCGACCGTGAACGACGGCTCGGCCATGCCGTCAAGCTAGCAGCGCACCCCGGAGAGCGTCAAGCCGTGCGACAATGCCGGCGATGGGCGAGCTCGTCAATGAGTTTTCCTGGTCTCGCAGTCGAGACAACACCTTCCAGGATTGCCGCCGCAAGTACTTCTATCATTACTATGGCGCGTGGGGCGGCTGGGACGCGGCGGCGCCCGAAGACATCCGGCGCCTCTACGTCCTCAAGCAGCTCGCGTCACGTCAGCAGTGGGCGGGACGGGTCGTGCACGACGCGATCGAGATGGCCTTCCACGTCTTCGTGGGCGGCCGCGACCTTCCGGTCGAGCCGTTCATCGCCGACGTCATCGAGCGGATGCGGGGTGACTGGCGCTCGTCCAAGGCCGGGCGCTACCGGGAGAGCCCCAAGACGGCGGCGCTGTTCGAGCACGAGTACGCCGTCGACCTGAAGCCCGAGGTGTGGCAGGCGATCTCGCGCAACGTCGCGACCTGCCTGCGCAACTTCTTCCGTCTCCCGCTGTTGACGGCGATCCGCAAGACGTCGGCGGATCACTGGTCGATCGAGCACTGGTCCAAGGTCTTCGAGTTCGAGGGCACGGCGGTGTGGGTCGCCCCCGACTTTGGATTTTGGACCGAGGAGGGACGGCTGGCGCTGGTGGACTGGAAGACCGGCGGCGCCAACCCGGACGGCGCCGCCTTCCAGCTGGGCTGCTACGCGCTCTACGCCGCCGAGGTGCTGGGGGTCGCGCCGTCGAAGGTCGATCTCTACGAGGCGAACCTGCGCGAGCCCGAGGTGACGCAGGTCCAGTGGAACGACGAGCGCCTCGATGCCATCAAGGAGCAGGTGCGGCTGTCGATCCGCTCCATGAAGGCGTACCTCGTCGACCCGGCGGCCAACGCCGCGACGATCGCCGACTTCGAGAAGACCGAGGAGCTTCGCATCTGCCGCTGGTGCAATTTCCGGGTGGTGTGCCGCCCGGAGCTTACGTGATCGGGGGGGAGTCGAGAGGGGGGCGGAGCCAACGCGTTCCGCGTGTTCGCGGGGGAGTCGAGAGGGGGGCGGAGCCAACGCGTTCCGCGTGTTCGCGGGGGAGTCGAGAGGGGGGCGGAGCCAACGCGTTCCGCGTGTTCGCGGGGGAGTCGAGAGGGGGGCGGAGCCCCCTTCTCCAAAAGGAGAGCGACGTGAGAGAGAACACGCTGAGGGCGATCTGGGCGCGGGGCGAGGCGGTCGTGAACGGCTGGCTGTCGATCCCGAGCTCGTTTTCCGCCGAGATCATGGCGCACCAGGGATTCGATTCGCTCACCGTGGACATGCAGCACGGCGTGATCGACTACCAGACCGCGGTGACGATGCTGCAGGCCATCTCGACGACGCCGGTCATCCCGCTGGCCCGCGTGCCGTGGAACGATCCGGCGCAGCTGATGAAGATCCTCGACGCCGGCGTCTACGGCGTCATCTGCCCGATGATCAACACGCGGGCTCAGGCCGAGACGCTCGTCGCCGCGTGCAAATACGCGCCGCGCGGGTATCGCAGCTGGGGCCCGGTGCGCGCGTCGATCTACGCCGGTACCGACTACGGCGACCACGCCAACGACGACCTGATCGTGATGCCGATGATCGAGACCGCGGAGGCCGTGAAGAACATCGACGACATCCTCAAGGTGCCGGGGATCGACGGCGTGTACGTCGGCCCGTCGGACCTCAGCCTGACGCTCGGCTGCAAGCCGCGCCTTGACCAGACCGACCCGCCGGTGGTGGAGGCGCAGCTGAAGATCGTCGAGGCGTGCAAGCGCCACGGCGTCGCGGCCGGCATCCACAACGGGACCGCGGCTTACGCGCTGAAGATGATCGAGGCGGGCTACCAGTTCGTCACGCTCGCGAGCGAGAGCCGGTTCATGGCGGCCAAGGCGGCCGAGGAGGTCGCGGCGGTGCGCAAGACCGGCGTGAAGGCCGGCAAGCTGCCCGCGTACTAGATGGGCCTCGACGAGGCCCGCGTCCAGAGCTTTCTCGCCACGAAGGACGTCGTCGTGCTGGCGACCGTGCAGGCCACCGGCGCGCCCCTGGCGATGCCGATGTGGTTCCTGCACGAGCCGGCGGCCCTGACCATGATCAGCGTCGGCGACACGCAGAAGGTCCGCAACATCCGCCGCGACCGGCGCGTGTGCGTGGTGGCCGAGGCCGTCGGCGCCGGCGGCGAGATCCGCGGCGTGACCGTCCAGGGGCGGGCCGAGCTCCTGGCCGACGGCCCGGAGCGGCGCGCGCTCATCGGGCGCTTCCACGAGAAGTATCGCGGCCTCGAGCGGCTTTGGGCCGGGAAGGCCATGCCGGCCAACCGGGTGATGTTCCGAATCGTCCCCTCGCGCGTACGCAGCTGGGGGCTCGGATGAGCGTCCGCTAGCGCGTGGCCGCCCACGACGGGACGTTCGGCGAGGGGCTCAAGGCGCGAGTGAAGGCGAACCTCGCCGGGTTCACCCGGCAAGCGATCGCCCCCGACGGTCGCCGTCCGGCGGCCGTGGCGGCGGTGCTGCTCCCCGACGATGACGGGCGCGCGTGCTTCCTGCTCACCCGGCGCACCGCGACCCTGCGTGCCCACGCCCGCCAGTGGGCGCTGCCCGGCGGCCGAATCGATGCCGGCGAAAGCTCCGAAGAGGCGGCGCTCCGCGAGCTGCGAGAGGAGGTCGGCCTGGCGGTGGACGCGTCGGCGGTGCTGGGGCTCCTGGACGACTACGGCACGCGCTCGGGGTTCATCATCACGCCGGTCGTCGTCTGGGCTGGTGAGCGGATCGAGCTGGCGCCCAATCCGGCCGAAGTCGCGCACGTCTACCGGGTGCCGCTGGCCGACCTCGACAAGCCCGACGTCCCGCGTCTGATCTCGATCCCCGAGAGTGATCGCCCGGTGATCCAGGTGCCGCTGCTCTCGTCGCTGATCCACGCGCCGACCGCCGCCGTGCTTTACCAGATGCGCGAGGTCGTCGTCCACGGCCGGTCCACGCGGGTCGCCCACTTCGAGCAGCCTACCTGGGCCTGGAAGTAACCGGCCGTTCAGGATAATCTCGCCAGACGCGGGGCCGGACCGTGCGACCGGTAGGACACGGTGAGTCGAGCCCCGAGGGAGGTTCGGGCATGCGAAGCCGGCTAGTACAATAACCATGTTCACGATCATCGACAACGGACGCGCCAGCCAGGTGGACGAGCGCGCCGGGACGGACCTCGCGAAGCGAGCCGAGGCCGCCGGGCGCCCGGTGGCCATCGATCCGGTCGAGCGCGTCGCGTACCTCGGCGTCACCGCGTCCGACCGGGCCAGGGCGCTCTCCTCGCTCGAGGCCCCCGACTTCACGCTGCCCGACCTCGACGGTCGCCTGCACTCGCTCTCCCAGCACCGGGGACGCAAGGTGCTCCTCGTCGCGTACGCATCGTGGTGAGGGTGCCGTCTCGACCTGCCGGTCTGGCAGGGGGTCTACGAGGAGCTGCGAAGCCACGGCTTCACCGTGATCACCGTGGCGCTCGACCGATCGGACGACGACGCGCGTCCGTGGATCGAGACGGCGAAGCCCACTCATCCCTCGCTGATCGACACCCGACACGTCCTGGCCGACCTCTACAACATCGTGAACGTGCCGACGATCCTCTGGATCGACGAGGTGGGGCGGATGGTCCGCCCGAACGACGTCGCCTTCGGCACCGACACCTTCAAGCACATCACCGGGCTCGAGGCCGCGCGGCACCTCGCGGCGCTCCGCGCCTGGGTTCGAGGCGAGGCGCCAGCGCTGCCGGAGGCACGGGTTCGCACGCTCCAGTCGCTGCCGACCGAGGCGGACCAGCAGGCGCGCGCGGAGTTCGGGCTCGGCGAGTGGCTGTCCGCCAACGGCCGCCGGGAGGCGGCCGTGCGCCACTTCACGCGAGCCGGCGAGCTGGCGCCGCACGACTTCACGATCCGGCGCGGTACGATGCCGATGCGCGGGGTCGACCCGATGGGTCCGGAGTTCCGCGCGATGCTGGGAGAGTGGGTCAAGGCAGGTAACCCGTACTATCGACCTTTACCGGAGTGACCATGGGAATGCTCAGTGGAAAGAACGCGCTGGTGACGGGGGCGGGGCGAGGCATCGGCCGCGGGATCGCGATCGCGCTGGCCGCGGCAGGGGCGAAGGTCGTGGTCAACGACCTCGGCGCCTCGTTGAGCGGTGAGGGCGTCGAGAACAAGCCCGCCCAGATGGTGGTCGACGAGATCGTCAGGGCCGGGGGCGCCGCGAAGCCCAACTACGGATCGGTGGCGGATTTCACGCAGGCGGCCGCGATGGTCCAGCAGGTCATCGACGCGTGGGGCCGGATCGACATCGTCGTGCACGTCGCCGGCATCCTGCGCGACCGGATGATCTTCAACATGACCGAGGACGAGTGGGACGCGGTGATGAACGTCCACCTCAAGGGCATGTTCAACGTGGTGCGGGCTGCGTCGGTCTCGATGCGCGAGCAGAAGGGCGGCCGCATCATCAGCATGTCGTCGGTGTCCGCGCTCGGCGCGCCCGGCCAGCCGAACTACGCCGCGGCGAAGGCCGGCATCATCGGGCTCACCTGGTCCACCGCCAACGCGATGGCCAAGTACGGCGTGACCGTGAACGCGATCATGCCGAGCGGCGCCACCCGCATGATCGACTCGACGCCGCGCGGCCGGCAGGTCTTCGAGTCGACCGGCAAGTGGCCGAGCGAGCTGGCGGTCGGGACGGACCGTGACCCCGACAACGTCGCGCCCATCGTCGTCTATCTGTCGAGCGACGCCGCCGCCAACGTGAACGGCCAGGTGTTCCACGCGCGGGGCTACGGCTACACCCTGCTGGAGCAGCCCCACGCCGTGCGGCACATCAAGGCCGGCCGCCGCTGGGATCCCGAGGAGCTGGTGAAACTCTTCCCCGAGACGCTCGGCGGAAATCTCAAGGTGCCGCCCAGCATCGAGTTCGCGCAGAAGCTCGATGAGCGTCCCGCCGACGAGTGGCGCGACCTGGGCGGCGGCCGGCGGTTCTGGAAGTCCCGGTACGAGGAGCCTTGAAACACGTCCTCATGGTCTGCCACGCCAACACCGCCCGGAGCGTGATGGCCCAGCTGATGCTGGAGCGTATGCTGGTGGAGCGTGGCGCCAACGGCGCGATACGAGTGAGCTCGGGCGGGATCGCCAACTATGCGCGCGACGGCATGATCGCCTCGCTCGACGCGCGCCTGGCGCTTCGCGACGAGGGCATCCACCTCGGCGAAGCGGATTTCGCCTCGACGGACCTCAGACGGCACCGCCACCTCCTCGCCCAGGCGGACCTGATCCTGACGATGACGGCGCTCCAGAAGCAGATGCTCGGCGCCTACGCCGAGACGAGCGACCGGCTGGTCTTCACGCTACGGGAGTTCAGCGGCGAGGACGGCGACATCGAGGATCCGGCCACGCAGGGCGAGGATGTGTTCCGCGCGTGCCGCGACGAGATCAAGCGCTGCCTCGAGAAATCCATGGAACGCCTGCTGGCCATCCTGTCCGGATGACGCGGTGGACGCCGTGACGCTCGCGTGACGTTCCGCGGCAGCCTCTTCCGAAAGTACGTCATCGTGTTTTCGGGGCTGGTGATCGGTGTCCTGCTGGCGTCGGGCGGTCTCGAGATCTACTTCTCCTACCTGGAGAACCGGGAGGCGCTCGTCGCGCTCCAGCGCGAGAAGGCGCTCGGCGTGGCGTCGCGGATCGAGGCCTTCATCACGGAGATCGAGCGGCAGATCGGGTTCACGATCCAGCCCCACTTCGGCGCTCCCGCGGCCGGCGTGGCGCAGCGGCGGATCGACTACCTCCGGCTCCAGCGGCAGGCGCTGGCCATCACCGAGGTGAGCTACCTCGACGGCGAAGGCCGGGAGCAGCAACGCGTGTCCCGTCTCGCGATGGAGGTCGTCGGCAGCCAGACCGATTTTTCGCGCGAGCCCCAGTTCCTCGAGGCCAAGGCCCGGGGCGTCTACTACGGCCCGGTCTACTTCCGGAAGGGGTCCGAGCCGTACATGACGATCGCCATCGCCGGGAGCGGCAAGGGCGCCGGCGTCACCGTGGCCGACGTCAATCTGAAGTTCATCTGGGACGTCGTGTCCAAGATCAAGATCGGCAAGGCCGGTCATGTCTTCGTCGTCGACCGTCAGGGTGTCCTGATCGCGCATCCGGACATGAGCCTCGTGCTACAGAACACGACGTTCGCCGGGCTCGACCAGGTCAAGGGCGCCCTCGCCGGCGCGCCGCCACCCGGTGAGCGGCGCGAGCAGGTCGCGATCGCGCGCGACTTCAAGAACCGGCGCGTGATGACCGCCTACGCCGCGATCGCGCCCCTGGGGTGGTCGGTGTTCGTGGAGCAGCCGCTCGACGAGGCGCTGGCGACCCTCTACGACTCGATCCAGCGCACGATCGTCCTGCTGGTGCTGGGCGTACTGCTGGCGGTCGGGGCGAGCCTGCTGCTCGTCCGGCGCATGGTCACGCCCATCCAGGCGCTGCAGGTCGGCGCCGCACGCATCGGCGCGGGCGAGCTCGACCAGCGGATCGACGTCCGGACCGGCGACGAGCTGGAGGCGCTGGGCGACCAGTTCAACCAGATGGCCGCGCAGCTCAAGGAGTCGTACGCCGGCCTCGAGCGCAAGGTCGACGAGCGCACGCGCGAGCTGACCGAATCGCTCGAGCAGCAGACGGCCACCGCCGAGATCCTGCGCGTCATCTCGAGCTCGCCGACCGACATCCAGCCGATTTTCGACGCGATCGTGCGAAGCGCCAGCCGCTTGTGCGGCGGCGAGTACGCCATCGTCACGCGCTACGACGGCGAGCTCCTGCAGCTGGCCGCGCAGCACAATCCGCGGCCGGGCGCCGCCGAGGAGACCGCGAGACTCTACCCGCAGATCGTTCGCCGTGAGTCGTCGATGGCGGCCCGCGCGCTCCTCGACGGCGTGGTGGTCCACGTCGCGGACATCGACACCGAGGAAGTGTCGCCGTCGCTGCGCGAGACCTACCGTCGGATCGGGCTTCGAGCGGCCATCTCCGTGCCGATGATCCACGAGGGCCGCCCTATCGGCGTCGTCGGGGTGTCGCGAGGCACCGCCGGGCCCTTCTCGCCGCGCCAGATCGATCTGCTCCAGACCTTCGCCGACCAGGCGGTCATCGCCATCGAGAACGTTCGCCTGTTCAAGGAGCTCGAGACCCGGACGGACGCGCTGACCCGATCGGTCGGCGAGCTGCGGGCGCTCGGCGAGGTCGGTCGGGCCGTCAGCTCCTCGCTCGACCTCGAGACGGTCCTCGCCACGATCGTGTCGCGCGCCAACGAGCTCTCGAGCACCGACGGCGGCGCGATCTACGAGTACGACGATCAGACTGAAGAGTTCCACCTGCGGGCGACGCAGAACTTCGACCCCGAGTTCGTGGAGGTGCTCCGCGCCACGCCCATCCGTCGCGGGGAAGGCGTCACCGGCCGGATGGTCGAGACCCGCGAGGCGACGCAGATCCCGGATGTCCTGGAGGACAGCTCGTACCAGTCCCGCTTGCGGGACACGCTGGTTCGCTCCGGCTATCGCGCGCTGCTCGCGGTGCCGCTGCTCCGCGAGGACCGGATCATCGGCGGGCTCGTCGTGAACCGCAAGACACCGGGCGAGTTCTCGCCCGAGGTCATCGAGCTGCTGCAGACCTTCGCCACCCAGTCGGCCCTGGCGATCCAGAACGCTCGCCTGTTCCAGGAGATCGGGGAGAAGAGCCGTCAGCTCGAGGTGGCCAACCGCCACAAGTCCGAGTTCCTCGCCAGCATGTCGCACGAGCTGCGCACGCCGCTCAACGCCGTGATCGGATTCTCCGAGGTCCTGCTGGAGCGGATGTTCGGCCAGATCAACGACAAACAGGACGAGTATCTCCAAGACATCCTCAGCTCGGGCCGGCACCTCCTCTCGCTGATCAACGACATCCTCGATCTCGCCAAGATCGAGGCCGGCCGCATGGACCTGGAGGTGGCCGACTTCCACCTGCCGCAAGCGATCGACAACGCGATCACGCTGGTGAAGGAGCGCGCGGCCCGTCGGGCCATCGTCCTCCAGGCCGTCGTCGATCCGCGGCTCGGCGAGATCAAGGGCGACGAGCGGAAGGTCAAGCAGGTGCTCCTCAACCTCCTGTCGAACGCGATCAAGTTCACGCCGGAGGGCGGCCGGGTGGACGTGAGCGCCGCGCTCGCCGGCGACGTCGCCGAGATCTCGGTGACCGACACCGGCGTTGGGATCGCGGCCGAGGACCACGAGGCCGTCTTCGAGGAGTTCCGCCAGGTGGGGACCGACTACGCCAAGAAGCACGAGGGCACGGGCCTAGGTCTGACGCTCTCCCGGCGGTTCGTCGAGCTGCACGGCGGCCGGATCTGGGTGAAGAGCGAGCTGAACCAGGGCGCGACGTTCACCTTCACGTTACCGGTGGGACCATGGCGAACGAGCTGATCCTGATCGTCGAGGACAACGACAAGAACCTCAAGCTGGTGCGCGACGTGCTCCAGCACCAGGGCTACCAGACGATCGAGGCGGGCACGGGTGAGGACGGCGTGCGGCTCGCGCGGGAGCGCCACCCAGCCCTGGTGCTGATGGACATCCAGCTGCCGGGCATCGACGGTATCGAGGCCTTGGGCCAGCTCCGCGCCGATCCGGCGACGCGCGCGATCCCGGTGATGGCCGTCACCGCGTCGGTGATGGCCCACGACCGGAAGAAGGTCATGGGCGCCGGATTCGACGGCTACCAGACGAAGCCCATCCGGGTGAGGGACTTCATCGAGGCGGTACGCGAGACGCTCGACCGCCGGGCCGGAGCCTAGCCGCGACTATGGCCGAGAAGATCCTGGTGGTCGACGACACGCCCGTCAACGTGAAGCTGCTCGCCGACTTGCTGACGGTAAAGGGCTACGCCGTGGTCACCGCGGCGAGCGGGGCGGAGGCCCTGGCGGCGGTGGAGAAGGATCAGCCCGACCTCGTGCTGCTCGACGTCATGATGCCCGGCATGTCCGGCTACGACGTGTGCCGGAAGATCCGCGCGAACGTCGCCACCGCGATGCTCCCGGTCGTCATGGTGACGGCGCTCGATCCCGTCCAGGAGCGCGTGAAGGGCATCGACGCGGGCGCCGACGACTTCCTGAGCAAGCCCATCAACCAGCCCGAGCTGCTGGCGCGCGTGAAGTCGCTGCTGCGGATCAAGCTGCTGCACGACGAGCTGGCCGAGTGGAGCCGCACGCTCGAGCAGCGGGTCGAGCAGCAGCTGGCCCAGCTCGACCGCCTCGAGCGGCTCAAGCGCTTCTTCTCGCCCCAGCTGGCCGAGCTGATCGTGAGCGGCGACGCCGAGGATCCGCTCAAGAGCCACCGGCGCGAGATCGTGGTGGTCTTCCTCGACCTGCGAGGCTTCACCGCTTTCGCCGAGACCTCCGAGCCCGAGGAAGTCATGGGCGTGCTGCGCGAGTACCACGTCGCGATGGGACGGGCCATCGTGGAGCACGAGGGGACGCTCGAGCGGTTCACCGGCGACGGGATGATGATCTTCTTCAACGATCCGGTGCCGGTGCCCGACGCCGCCGAGCGCGCGGTGCGCATGGCGCTGGCGATGCGCGCGCGCGTCGACGAGCTGCTCGTGCGGTGGCGCAAGCGCGGCTACGACCTCGACTTCGGCGTGGGCATCGCCCAGGGCTACGCGACGATCGGCGCGATCGGCTTCGAGGGCCGCATGGACTACGGCGCGATCGGCACCGTGACCAACATGGCGGCGCGCCTCTGCGGCGAGGCCCAGCCCCGCCAGATCCTCGTCTCGCAGCGCGTGCTCGGCGCGGTGGAGGCGCTGGTCGAGGCGGAAGAGCTGGGCGGCCTCACGCTCAAGGGGTTCTCCAAGCCTGTCCCCGCGTTCAACCTGCTCCGACTCCGAGCGGACTGAACCTCAGATCGTGCGGTCGCGACCCGCCCAGTAGGGGTCGCGCAGCATGCGCTTGATGAGCTTGCCGGCGGTGTCGCGCGGGAAGTCGTCGGGGAAGGAGACCTCGCGGGGCGCCTTGTAGTCGGCGAGGTGCTCGCGGGCGAAGGCGCGCACCTCGTCGGCGGTGAGCGTGTGCCCCGGACGGATCTGGATCGCCGCGTGGACGCGCTCGCCCCAGTCCTCGTCCGGGACGCCGAACACCGCCACGTCCTCGACGGCGGGGTGCCGGTGGAGCGCGTCCTCGATCTCGGCTGGGTAGATGTTGACGCCGGCCGAGATGATCATGTCCCGCTTGCGGTCGCAGATGTAGTAGTAGCCCTCCGCGTCCACCCGCGCGACGTCGCCGACGGAGTACCACTCACCGCGTCGGGTCTGGCTCGTCGCCTCGGCGTTCTTGTAGTAGCCGTCGAACATGCCTTCGAATCGCCGGATGTAGACCTCACCGGGCTCGCCCACCGCCACCGGCCGGCCGTCGTCGTCCAGCAGCGCGAGCTCGACGTTGGGGGCCGCGCGGCCGCACGAGCCGGGCTTTCGCAGGACGTCGGCGGGCGTCAGGATCGTGTTCACGCCGAGCTCGGTGGAGCCGTAGAACTCGTAGAAGCAGGGGCCGAAGTAGCGGAGCGCCTCCTCCTTGACGCGCATGGGACAGGGCGCGGCCGCCACGACGAGGCTCTTCATCGAGGCGACGTCGTAGCGCGCGCGCACCGCCTCCGGAAGGTCGAGGATACGCTTGACCAGCGTGGGCGCCATGAACGTGCTGGTGACCCGGTGCGTGTGGATCAGATGGAGGGCCTGCTCCGGTTCGAACTTGCGCATGACCACCACGGTGCCCCCCAGCACCGTCGTGAACAGCGCGAACGAGCCGGGCGCCGAGTGATAGAGCGGGCCAGCCACCAGGTGAACCTGGCCCTCGTGCATCATGCCGAGCGCCTGCATGAGATCCAGCGTGAGCCGCGGATTCACGCCGGAGCGGAGGGCGCCCTTGGGCTTTCCGGTGGTGCCGCCGGTGTAGATCATGGAGCCGCCGAGGCCCTGCGTCGGATCCACCGCGGGCGCCTCCGGGCTCCCGCGCTGCACGAGGTCGTCCAGGCTCGACGCCCACGGTCTGCGCTCGGCGCCGGTGAGGATCCAGGTGCGGACGTTAGGGGCCCGGCTCCGGATCTGCTCGGCGATCGGTACGAACGGATCGCCGACGAACACGACCGCGGCGTCGGAATGATCGAGGATGTAGAGCACCTCGTCGGCGACCAGGCGGTGGTTCATCGGCACCGGCAGCGCGTTGACGGCGCGGACCGCGCCGGACGCCAGCAGGTACTCGAGCGAGTTGGGGGCGTAGACGATCGCGGTCTCGCCGCGCGCGAGGCCGAGCTTGGTCAGCGAGCTGGCGAGCCGGTTCCGCCGATCGAGGAGCTCGCGCCAGGTCCAGCGACGCGCGTCTTCGACGTACGCCACGGCGTCGGGCTTCGCCTGCGCGTGAACCGCGACGACGTCCAACCGAACCTTCTACTGCGGGTAGAGGTGGCAGGCGACCAGACGACCGGACTCGGGCAGGAGCTTCGGCTCCTCGGTGGAGCACCGGGGGAGGGCGTGCGGGCAGCGCGGGTGGAAGCGGCAACCCGACGGCGGGTTCATCGGGCTTGGCACCTCGCCGGTCAGGATGATCTCGTCACGTCGCTCGTCCGGATGCGAGGGCAGCGCCGCCGAGAAGAGCGCCTGCGTGTAGGGATGCTTGGGCGCCTTCGCGAGGGTCTCGCCGTCGCCGACCTCGACGATCTTCCCGAGGTACATCACCGCGATCGTGTGGCTCATGTGGGCGACCGCGGCCAGGTCGTGGGCGATGAAGAGGTACGACACGCCGAGCTGCGCCTGGAGGTCCCGCAAGAGATTCAGGATCTGGGCGCGGATGGACACGTCGAGCGCCGAGACCGGCTCGTCGAGGACGACGACCTTGGGCGAGAGCGAGAGCGCCCGCGCGATGGCGATCCGCTGGCGCTGGCCGCCCGAGAACTCGTGGGGGAACAGATCGGCCGCGCGCTCCGGCAGCCCGACCAGCTCCAGGAGCCGCAGCAGGCGCTTGCGCACCTCCACCGACGGCAATGGCTCGTTGGTGATGAGTGGCTCCATGATGATGGAGCCGACGCGCATTCTTGGATTCAGCGACGCGTAGGGGTCCTGGAACACGGCCTGCACCGAGCGCCGGTAGACCTTCAGGCTTCCGCCGTCGAGCGTCTGGAGGTCCTGCCCCTCGAAGCGCATGATCCCGCCGGTCGGCTGCTCCAGGAGCAGCACCATCTTCGCGGTCGTGGTCTTACCGCAGCCCGACTCGCCGACGAGCCCGAGCGTCTTGCCGGGGTCGATCGTGAACGAGATGTCGTCGACGGCGCGGACCGCGCCGACCTGGCGCGAGAAGAAGACTCCCTGCTTCACCGGGAAGTGCTTGGTGAGGTTCTTGGCTTCGAGGACAGGTCCCGCCATCGCCCTACACGCTCACCTGGACCCCGGCGCCGAGAGCCAGCAGCGGCTCGTTTGCAAGTCGGCCACCCGAAACTCGGGCGGCGCCTCCGTTCGGCAGCGATCCATGACCTTGGGGCAGCGCGGGTGGAACGCGCAGCCCGCGGGCGGCGCCGACGGATCCGGCGGCTGGCCGTCGATCGCGGTGAGCCGCTTGCGACTGTCGCCGAGCCGGGGGATGGACTCGAGGAGCGCCTGCGTGTAGGGGTGCGCGGGCGAATTGTAGATCTGCTTCACCGGGCCCCACTCGACCATCCGCCCCGCGTACATGACCGCCACCTGGTCGCACATCTTGGCGACGATGCCGAGGTTGTGGGTGATGAAGATCAGCGCCAGATTGTGGGAGCGCTGGAGGTCGCGCAGGAGGTTCAGGTATTGCGCCTGGATGGTGAGGTCGAGGCTCGTCGTCGGCTCGTCCGCGATGAGCACCCGCGGCTCGCACGAGATCGCGATCGCCCCCACGATGCGCTGCCGCATACCCCCGGAGAGCTGGTGGGGATACTCGCGCACTCGCGACTCCGGCGCGGCGATGCGGACGGCTTTGAGCAGATCAAGCGCCCGGCCCCACGCGCTGCCGCGGGACGCATGCTCGTGGACGCGGATCGGCTCCGCCACCTGATCCCCGATCGTGAAGAGCGGGTTCAGCGACGCCATCGGGTCCTGGAGGATCATCGCGATCCGCTTGCCGCGGATCCGGCGCATCTCGCGGTCGGACTTCTTGAGCAGGTCTTCGCCCTCGAAGAGGATCTCGCCCGAGACGAACCGGGCCGCCGGAGGGAGCAACCGCAGCAGCGAGAGCGCCAGGGTGGTCTTGCCGGAGCCCGACTCGCCCACGATCCCGAGCGTCCCGCCCTGGTCGAGGACCAGCGAGACGTCGTCCACCGCACGCGTGACGCGCGTGCCGCGCGCGCTCACGTAGTGCGTGGAGAGATGCCGAAGCTCGAGGAGCGGGCCGGTCACAGCTGACGGAGCTGTGGGTCGAGCTTTACCCGGAGCCAGTCGCCCAGAAGGTTCGCGGACAGGACCATCAGCATGATGCAGGAGCCCGGTAGCACCGTAAGCCACCAGTACCCGGCCATCATGCCCTTCTTGCCGTCGGCCAGCATCAGCCCCCACGCCGGCTGGGGCGGCGGCACCCCGACGCCGAGGAACGACAGCGTGGCCTCGGCGATGATCACCACGCCGAGCTGCAGCGTGCCCAGCACGATGGCGGTGTTGACCACGTTCGGCAGGATGTGCCGGCGCATGATCGTCCACTTCGAGCAGCCGGCGACGACCGCCAGACGCACGAAGTCCCGCTCCCGGATGGAAAGGACTTCGCCGCGGATGATCCGCGCATAGCGCGTCCAGAAGACGGCCGCGAGGATGATGATGATGTTCGACACGCTCGGCCCCACGATGGCGGCCAGGAAGATCGCGAAGACGAGGACGGGCAAGGCCAGCCACGCGTCGGTGATCCGCATGATCACCTGATCCACCCAACGGCCGAGATAGCCGGAGATGATGCCGAGGGTCGTGCCGAGGAGCCCCGCGAAGATCACCGCGGTGAAGCCCACGATGATCGAGACGCGGGCGCCGAAGATGAGCCGCGAGAGGACGTCGCGCCCGAGATGGTCGGTTCCCAGGAGGTGGTCCAGGGTCCCGCCAACCTGCCACGCCGGCGGTCGGAACCGGTCGCCCAGCACGCCGACCTCGGGATTGTGAGGCGCGATGACATTGGCGAAGATCGCGACCAGCACCACCGTGAGGATGATCAGGACCGGGATGTGCGGGAATCCTTCGGTGCGAAAGGCGGCGAGCCGCCCGGCGAAGCTCAGGGTCGCCGCCACGGGCCGGCTGTGCGCAGCGCTACCGTTCATAGGATCTCCTCGGACAGATTCGCGCTAGCGTTCAAATCTGATCCTCGGGTCGATGAAAGCATAGAGGATGTCGACCAGGAGATTGGTGACCACGATCATGGTGCCGGCCATCAGAATGTTCGCCTGGACGACCGGGAAGTCGCGGAAGGAGATGCCCTCGAAGAGCAGCCGGCCGACCCCGGGCCAGGCGAAGACCGTCTCCACGACGATCGCCGTGTTGACCATGATGACGAGATTGATTCCGGCCAGCGTGATCACCGGAATCAGCGCGTTCTTGAACGCGTGCTTGCCGATGACGAGCGCCTCGGGCAGCCCCTTGAGCCTCGCGAGCTTCACATATTCCGATCCCAGTACCTCGAGCATCGACGAGCGCGTGAGCCGCATGTTGTAGGCGGCAAATACCCAGCCGAGCGCGATCGACGGCATCACCAGGTGGAGAATCGTTCCGGAGCCCGACGACGGGAGCCAGCCGAGGTAGACCGAGAAGAAGAGGATCATGATCAGCCCGACCCAGAACGAGGGCATCGAGAGCCCGAGCAGTGCGAACATCTTCCCGGCGCTGTCCCACCATTTGTTCACGCGCACCGCGGCGATGATCCCCGTCGGGATGCCGAGGAGCAGCGAGAACGCCATCGCCGCGGCGGCCAGCAGGAGCGACGCCGGCAGCCGCGACATATAGAGCTCGAAGACGTCCGTGCGGTAGTAGAACGACTGGCCGAAATCGCCCCGGAGGGCGTGCGTAATGAAGCTCCAGTACTGGACCCAGAGCGGCCGATCGAGACCGAACTGCGTACGGATCGCGTCGAGGTCCGCCTTGCTCGCACCCGGCTCTGCCAGCAGCACGGCGGGGTCGCCGGTGATGCGGATGAGAAAGAAGATCGTCAGCGAAAGAAGAAAGAGCGAGAGCAGGGCGAGCCCGATCCGCTTGAGCACGAATCGCTTCATTGCGTCTTGTCCCTCATGTCTACTCGGGGAGGTGTGACCGCCCGAAAAGTTAAAGGATTATGACTGATTTTCCTTCACTGTCAATGGCCAGACGCGTCATCCCAGGCGCTTGGAGACCGCTGCCCGCCCGAGGGAATATCGGAACTGGATGGCGATCGGCTACGGCCTGGTCCGAACGCTCGCGCGGTGGGTGCTGGAGGTGTTCTACCGGCGCATCGAGATCGTCGGAATCGAGCACCTTCCGGAAGGCGGCCCCCTGATCGTCGCGGCCAATCATCAGAACGCCCTGGTGGACCCCATGCTGCTCCTGGGCCTGGTGCCGCGGCCGATGGTTCCGGTCGCCAAAGCGCCCCTGTTCCGCCACCCGGTCATCGGCCCGTTCCTCCGGATGGTCGGTGCGCTGCCGGTTCTGCGTCGTCAGGAGGGCAATGTCGACCCCGCCCGCAACCGGGAGACGTTCGCGGCCGTGTCCGCCCACCTCGCCGCCGGTGGCGCGGTGCTCATCTTCCCCGAGGGCACGAGTCAGCCCGAGCCGACGTTGATGCCGCTCCGCTCTGGCGCGGCCCGGATGCTGCTCGAAGCCGAAGCGGCGACCGACGGCGCGCTCGGCGTCGCTCTCGTACCCATCGGGCTCGTCTACCACGAGCCGGGAACATTTCGCGCGGGGCGTGCGTTACTCACGGTCGGTGAGCCCGTCCCCACCGGAGACTGTCTCGCGCTCTACCGAAACGAGCCTGACGGCGCGGCGCATCGCCTGACCGATCGTCTCTCGACGGCGCTCCGGCGGCAGATCGTCGAGGCTGACGACCGCGAGACCCTTCGCCTTCTCCGCGCGCTCGAGTCGATCGCCCACGCCGGCGGGCCTCCGGACGCCCGGGCCGCTACCGCCCGCACCGCGTGGATGCAGGGCGCCATGCGGGCTTATCGGCATTTTCGCGAGCACGAGCCGGCGAGAGTTGCGAGCTTCCGCGCCGCGGTCGAGCGGTATCTCTCCGACCTCGAGCGCGCCGGGCTCTCGGACCGGGGCCTGGCCCAGCCGTACTCGGCCGGCGACGTCGTGCGCTACGCCCTGCGCGCGGCCACGTCGCTCCTGCTGGCGCTGCCGGCGGCCGCTTGGGGGATGGCCAGTCACCTGCTTCCGTATACGCTGACGGCGCTGACCCTGCGTCGCATCAAGCCGGAGCCCGACGAGGAAGCGACGTACAAGATCATCGGCTCGGCCGTGATCTACCCGCTCTGCTGGCTCGTCGAGGGATGGCTGGCCTGGAAGCTCGGTCGGGGACCGCTGCTGGCGCTCTTCGCCGTGCTGCTGGTGCCGACGGGATTCTTCACCATCGCGTGGCGCGACCGACTCGAGCGAGTCGGTCGCGACGCGCGCGGCTTCTTCCGGCTGCTCGTGGAGCGTGACCTCCGGCGGCGGCTCGGCGCGCGCCGCCAAGCGCTGCTCGACGAGCTCGACGCGCTCGCCCGCCTCGTGCCCGACGCGGTACGCGCGGCGCCGCCGGACGGGCGCGCCTGAGCCGGGGCGACGCTCTAGCTCACCAGGCTCTGCAGCTCGGGGATAACCCAGAGCGGCTTCCGGCCGGCGGCGACGCGCTGGATGTTGTCGAACGCGTTCCGGAACGCCTTGGACCAGTTCTCCCAGGTCGGCCCCGCCGAGTGCGGCGTGATCGTGATGTTCTCGAGCGCGAACAGCGGATGGTTCGCCGCCGGCGGCTCCTCCACCATGACGTCGAGGCCCGCCGCAGCGATCTGGCCGGAGGCGAGCGCGATCTGCAGCGCCCGCTCGTCCACGACCGGACCGCGGCAGGTGTTGATCAGGATCGCGCTGCGCTTCATCGTCTCGAACTCGCGAGTGCTCATCATGTTGCGGGTCGCGTCGCTGAGGGGCACGTGCAGCGTGACAACGTCGGAGGTGCGCAGGAGCTCCGGGAACAGCGCGAAGCGGACCCCGAGGGCGTCTTCGGCGTCCTCGGTGAGCCGGACAACGTCGTAGTACTGCACGTGCATGTCGAAGGCCTGAGCGCGTCGCGCCACCTTCTTGCCGATGGTGCCGAGGCCGACGATGCCGAGCGTCTTCCCGGCCAGCTCGTAGACCCGCGTCTGGGCGAAGTCGCCGACCCGCCACTTGCCGGCGACGACGTTGTTGTGGTGCCACGCGAGCTTCTTGTAGACGGCCAGGATCAGCATCAGCGTGTGTTCGGCCACCGCGACCGAGTTCGAGCCGCCGTTGTTGGCGACTGGCACGCGCGCCTGGCGCGCCGCCTCGATGTCGAGCCGGTCGTAGCCGGCGCTGATCAGCTGGATCAGCTTGAGCTTCGGCGCCCCACGGTAGAAGTCCGGCCCCATGCTCGAGCGGGTGAACCCGGTGAGGTACTCCGCGTCCTTGATGGCCGCGTCGAACTCGGGCGTGCCCTGATCGACGACCTGGAGGTCGAAATCTGCCGGCAGGAGCGAGCGGGCGATCTCGACGAGCGGCGCCGGAAGCTTCGGGGAGAGCACGACCTTGATCGCCATACGTTGGTCTCCTTTACTTGAGCTTCTTCATGTCTTCGGGGAAGTTCGACGTGAACGAGTACGACTTCACCGTGCCGTTGGTGTTGAAGCGCACGGTGAAGTCCTTGGAGATCGTGGTGGAGGCGCCGGACTGCGCGTAGAACCATCGCCACGTCAGGTCGCCGTTGTCGATTCCGGCCTGGTACGGATCGCCGAACATCTGAGCCAACGCGGCCTTGTCGGTGATGTTGGCCTTGATCTGCGCCGCGTCGGGCGAGGGGAACTCCTTGCCGACCTTGAGGCCGCCGCAGGCGGAGGCGACGAGCACGAGGATCACCAGTCCGAGCAGCCACGCGCGGCTCACATGCCCTCCGCTGTCACGCCAGCGCGACGACGCCCGCTTCCGCGAGGCGCTCGATCTCGGTCGCCGGGAGCCCGAGCTCGCCGAGGATTTTGGCGGTGTGCTGGCCGAGCAGCGGCGCTGCGCGTCGGATCGTCGCCGGCGTCGCCGAGGCTCTGACGCGAATGCTCGGCTTGCCGCGCTTGTTCCGGTTGATCGCCGCGAACGTGGCGCTCATCCCGCTGCCACGCCACGCGCGCAGGTCGTCGCCGCGGCCGGGCCGCTCGACCTTCACGACGTCGGCGCCGAGGTCGGCCATCAGCGTGGCGCAGTACGGGCCCGCGATCACACGGGAGAGGTCGAGCACGCGGATGCCGTCGAGCATCGTCGGCGGCTCAGCCACGATCGAGGAAGCCCTCCGTCATCGCGTTGACCTCCGGGATGCCGGTGCGCGCGATCGCGTTGACCCGCGCCTTGACCTCGGCCAGCGCCTTGAATGGCTTGACGGCGAGGACGTCGGCGTAGGCGCGGACCTCCTTGGCGAGCGACGCGCTGGGGACCACGCGGTGCACCAGGCCCCACGTCTGGGCGTCGGCCGCCGAGTACCGGCGGCATTCCATGATGATCTCCTTGGCGCGCGCCGGACCCACGAGCCGCACGAAGCGCGTCGTGGACGCGATCCCGAGCGGCACGCCGAGATCTACTTCCGGAATCCAGAGCTGCGCCTCGGCCGCGGCCCAGCGGAAGTCGCACGCGAGCGTGAGGCCCCAGCCGCCGCCGACTGCGTGCCCGTTGATCATCGCGATCGTCGCCTGCTCGAGATTCTCCAGCAGGGTGTTGGCCCGCTCGAAGAGCCGCCGAAACTGGCTCTTGCGCTGGCCGAAGGCCGCGCGCCGCTCCGCCTCGGACATCGACGACTTGAGCCCCGCGTCGGCGCCGGACGAGAATACCGGCGGCGCCCCGGTCACGATGACGACGCGCGTGGCGGCGTCGTCGCGCAGCTCGACGAACGCGGCCGCGAGCTCGGAGAGCATCGGATCGCTGAGGGAATTGCGCCGGTCGGGACGGTTCAGCGTGACGGTCGCAATCGAACCGTCACGCGCCAGCGTGACGTTTTCACCCATGGGCGCGGACGGTATCACAGGCCGCGCGCCGCGCGCAATTGGACGAGGCCGCGCGTCAGGCGCGGGCGACGGCTACGTGAACAGCCCGAGCGACGGCTGCGTGGAGGTGAAGCCGGGGAAGAGCGCCGCGGTCGGGGCGCCGAGGTGGCGCGCGGCGACCTCGGTGAACAGCGTGCGGAAATCCGTCGTCACCGCCAGGTCGCGGCCTTCGAACAGCTGGTGGCGTCCGAGCCCTGGCCAGCGCCCGTAGACGCGTCCGCCGCGGACGGCGCCGCCCAGGGCCAGCATCGCCGTGCCGTGGCCGTGGTCGGTGCCGCGGTTGCCGTTCTCGGCGACGGTGCGACCGAACTCCGACATCGTGAGCACGCAGACGTCAGCCATTCGATCGCCGAGGTCTCGCGAGAAGGCGGCCAGCGCCTGACCGAAGTCTCGCAGGCGGAAGGCGAGCTGCCCCCGCTCGGCGCCCTGGCCGACGTGGGTGTCCCAGCCCTGCATGTCGGCGAAGGCCACCTCGAGGCCGACGTTGGCCTTGATGAGCTGGGCGATCTGGCGCATCGCATCGCCGAACGGGCCACGCGGATAATCGGCGCCGTTGGCGGGCGCGAGGCGCGAGGCATTCGCGCTCCTCAACATCTTCACCGCCTCGAACGTCTCCCGGCCCGTCCCGTGGAGCAGGTCGTGCACGCCCTGGTCGTAGAGCGACTCGAACCCGCGACCGGCGCTCGCGTCGCCGCCGCGCACGTCGAAGCGGTCGATCGACTGCATCGAGATCGCTCCGACGTCGCCTTGCAGCGTGCGCGGCAACACCGCACCCAGCGCGACCGCCCGGAACGGCGCCGACTTCGCGGGGAGCGTCCGAGCCACGCGCGCGAGCCACCCGTCGGGCGTGCTCTTCACCCCCGGCGTGCCCGACTCCATGTAGTCCTGGGCGTCGAAATGCGAGCGCGTGGTGTCCGGCGAGCCGCACGCGTGCACGACGGCGAGCGAATGGTTCTCCCAGAGCGGTAGCAGCGGGGCCAGTGAGGGGTGGAACGCGAAGAAGCCGTCGAGGTCGACGGCGCGGTCGCTCTCGCCCGGGCGCGGCGACCGCAGCGCGATCGACGGGCGAGCGCCGGCGTAGCCCGCGTCGCCGTGCGGCATCACCATGCTGAGCCCGTCGACCGCGCCGCGCTGGAAGACCGCGACCAGCACCTTGCCACGGGCCTCCGCCGCGCGGGCCGTGCGCGTGAGGAAGCGCGGCGCGGCCGCGTAGGCTACCAGCGCGCATCCTCCGGCCTTCAGGAGCGTCCGTCGCGTGGGCATCGCCGCGTTTCCTCTCTCTCCGCCGTCACCGGGCGCGTCAGCGCCGCTGGAACTCCGGCGAGCCGATCACCAGCGCGGCGAGCTTGGCCACGTCGGTGTTCGCCGGCCCGCGATCGTCCGCCGTCTGCCGCGTGATTTGGGGATCCGCGAGGTGCTTCGCCAGTACCGAGCGTGTTTCCGGGCTCGCCTGATTGGCGAGGATCGCCGCCAGGAGGCGATCGAGCACCACCGCCGGGACGCTCGTGTCGGCGCCGGCGACGAGCGCCGGCAGGTCGACGGTCACGCGCTGATACCGGCCCGAGACGAGTCCGAGCGCGAAGTTCATGCGGGCGAGCAGAGCGCCGGAGTTGACCCAGACCTCGGCTCGATCGCCGTACCCGGTGGGCGGCTGGGCTTCGTAGAGCGGCTCGCCGATCTCCGCGCTGGCGCGCGCGAGGGCCATGCCGCCCTGCGCGTCCGGGCGGCCGCCGAGCGCGCGGGTCGCGCTGGCGACGAACTCGAACGGCTTCTTGATCTTGGCCCGGTAGATGTCTTCGCCGAGGAACTCGCGCGACTCGAAGATCGTCCGGAGCATCGTGGGGATGTCGCCGCCCGTGCGTGAATAGGTCGCGGCGACGCGATCGACGAGCGCGGGTGGGGGCACGTCCGACACGAAGCGCCGCACGAGCTTGGTCGCGATGAACCGCGCCGTCGACGGGTGACGGGTCAGGAGCTCGATGACCCGCTCGCCGTCCTCGCGGCCGCCGCCCGCCGGGATGCGCCGGCCGAGGACCGTCTTCTCGCCGGTGTCGTGCATCGAGGCCCTGAACACGAAGCGCCCCTCGGCCTGCGGCCGCTCGATCGTCCAGCCCGTGAAGGCGCGGGCGACCTCGGTCACGTCCTTCTGCGAGTAACCGCCGTCGACGCCGAGCGTGTGCAGCTCCATCAGCTCGCGGGCGTAGTTCTCGTTCAACCCGGCCTTCCGGCCGCGATTGGGACCGGCGGGAATGGTGAAATCGGGCCGCGCGCTCAGCCAGTTGTCGAGATAGAAGAGCATGGCCGGATGGTGGGCGGTCGCCCGCACGAGCTCGGGAAACTTGCCCAGCGCGTAGGGGCGGATCGCCTCCCGCTCGTACGCCGAGACGTACCAGCGGACGTCGCCTTTGTTGGCGAAGACGTTGAAGTGGTTGAACCAGAAGTCGACCATGACTTCCTGGAGCTGGCGCTCGCTCGTCACGGCGCGGACCATCTTGGCCGCCTGCAGCTCGGCCGTGATCCGGGCGGGTCGCTTCTCCATCGGATAGCGCTCTTGCATCTCCTGGCGCGACATCTCCCCGCTCGCGAGCTTCGCCCGCAGCTGAGGGTCGGGGCGCGGATAGGCGTGCAGGAGCTCGGTCGTCGTCATGCGGAGCGTGGCGAGCTCGGCGAGCGCGGCCTCGGTCGCCGAGTCGTCGATCTTCTCGGGGTGCAGCTGGCGCTCGAGCCAGACGTCGAGACCGAGGGCGCGCACGCGCTCGACCTCGCCGGGGCGTGGGCCGTAGGTGAGCCGGCTCAGCGCGTGGAGCACCTCGCGGTCACCGGCGGCGCGCAGCTCCGACCGAGCCGTCGTGGCTTGCGAAGCCGAGGTGGGCGCCGCGGCCCCCGGTACCGGCGCCGGCGCGGGCGCGTTGCCGCGGTCGGCGACACGCGAGGCGGGCGCGCTGCACCCGACGAGGAACACCGCGGCCAGGACCGACGCCGTCCATCTCATCTGAGCGCTCCTGGCGGCGTGGTGCCGGCCGGCGGGGGCTGGACGCTGCGGTGCTGCCGTTGCTCGCGCAATCGCTCCCGCTCGTCGGGAGGCATCTGGCGCCAGCGCTCGCGGATCCGCTCTCGCTCCTCGGGGCTCATCTGACGCCAGCGTTCCTGATTGCGCTGCACGCGGTCGCGCTCCTCGGGCGACAGCGACTCCCATTGCTGATAGCGCTGGATGATCCGATCGCGCCGTTCGGGCGTCAGCTGCTGGAAACGCTCGTACTCCTTCTGGAGGCTCTGCCGCCGTTCTTCCGGCAGCTCGTTCCAGCGCTGGAAATCCTGGAGGACTCGGGCCCGCCCCTCCGGCGAGAGCTTGTGGAGGCGCTGATAGTTCTCGCGCGCCGCCTCCCGCTCCTCCGGCGTCATCGACTTCCAGCGGCGGTAGTTCTCGAGCGCGCGCGCCCGCTGCTCCGGCGTGAGCTTCTGCCAGCGCTCCAGGTTTCGCTCGGCGAGAGCCCGCTCCTCCGGGGTGAGCTTGTCCAGTCCCGGAACCGGCGCCGTCTGTCCCCATGCGCCCGCGAGCACGCCGAGCACGAGCAGCGGGCTCAGCAAGAGCGATCGCCGCGCGACGCGCCAACTCATCGCTCCTTCGCCTCCTTGGGCACGGCGGGCGTCCGCGGCTCCATCGTGGACAGACGCTCGAGCAAGCGCATCCGCTCGAGAATTCGCAGGCGCGCCAGCAGGCCGGAGTCGCGGGCGAGATCGACGTCCTTGAGGAGGTCCAGGTCGAGCAACATCTGCGCGTCGGGTTGGGCCGCGTCGTCGCCGGCGGCGCCCGGACGCGCGGCGACGAGCCCCGCTCCCAACAGGCCGAGCACCAGCCACACGGGTGCGAGGCGACGAGGCGTGCGGAGCGTCATCAGCCCGGACGCCCCGCGGCGAGGCCGTCGAGGTCGCTCATGAAGTCGAGATCTTCCTCGAGGAGATCGAGGCGCTCGACCACCTGGTACTGCTCCAGGAGCCCGAGGTTGCGGCCGATGGCCGCTTCCTCGAAGGCTACGGGGTCGCCGGCCGTCGGGACCTGACGTCCCACGCCCCACACCGCGACGAAGAGCAGGACGCCGGCGAGGCTCGTCGCCAGGGCCAGCGGCACGGGTTGCCACCACCACGCGCGCCGCCCACGGCGCGCCTCGAGCTTCTCCCGCAGCTCGGCGCGATAGCGCGCCCAATTCACCGCCGGCGGTTCGGCGATGGAGCGCGAGAGCTCGCCGAGCAGCTCACGGAGCTGATCGGTGTCCTGCCGGCAATCCGGGCACTCGTCGAGGTGGCGCGCGACGCGCTCGCGCTCGGCGGGTGGAAGCTCGCCGCGTAGATACGGAACGAGATCGGTCTCGGGATGCTTCGCCACGTCAGCGCTTCTCCATGTTCTTCATCGTCTTCTTGAGCGCGTTCATCGCGCGGTGCAGGTGCACGCGCACGGTCGCCTCCGAGCACTTGAGCACCTCGGCGATCTCGTACGTCGCCAGCTCTTCCCGGACCTGGAGCACGACCGCCGCCCTCTGCCGGGGCGCCAGCCGGTCGACCGCCGCCCACAGGTCCTTCATCGTCTGCTCCCGGCCGAGCTCGTCGACCGGATCGGTGACGGGCGCCGGCTGCCGTTCGAGGAACGACTCACCCTGGTCGTCGGCGGCGTCGCCTGCCCACGGCTTCCACCACCGTCGCTTCCGCTTGTGATCCAGGCACAGGTTGACCACGATCCGGTAGAACCAGGTCGAGAATTTCGATCGGCCGCCGAAGCTGCCGGCGCTCTCATGGAGACGGATGAAGGCCTCCTGCGAGAGGTCACGCGCATCCTCCGGGTCGCGCACGATGGACCAGGCGAGACGATAGGCCCGCCCCTGGTAGCGCTCGACGAGCAGCTCGAACGCCGCCACGTCTCGCTTGGCCACTCGCTGGCAGAGCGCCTCGTCGGATGGCTCCACTCGCCTGGGTCCCCTCGTCCATCACCTTGTCACTCCTCACTCCTGGCCCGCAAGGTTCCAGGGCGGTCCGGCCTCTGGATCCTACGGGGTTCGACGCCCCCGAGGAGAGGGACGTTTACAGCCAGGAGAGGGGAAAGGCCTTCGGGGAACGGCATTTGCGGAAGGTCCCCGCGCCGGCACCGCCGGTCGTCAGATCGCGAGCAGGGTGCCGGTGATGTAGCGGGACTCGGGGCGCGCCAGCGTGGCGATCGCGTCGGCGACGGCCGCGACCGGCACCCAGCCCTTGCGGTCGCTGTCCGGCATCGCCGCGCGGTTCGCCGGGGTGTCCAGGGTGCTCGGGAGCACGGCGTTCACCGTCACGCCATGCTCCCCGGCCTCCTGGGCGAGCGCCTGCGTGAACGCGATCGCGCCGGCCTTGGCGACGGTATAGGCGATGAACCCGGCGGCGGGTGGCACCACCGCCCGCGACGCGATGACAACGATGCGCCCGTACCGCGCCCGGACCATGTGCGGCAACACCGCCTTCGCCGCGCTAAACGCGCTGTTCAGATTCAGGTCGAGCATGCGGTTCCAGGTCTCGCGGTCGGTCTCGAGCAGCGAGCCCCCGGCGAAGCCACCCACGCCCGCCACGAGGACGTCGATCGTGCCGCGGGCGCCGCTCAGGCTTCGGGCGAAGGCGGTCATCGAATCGAGGTCGGTCACGTCGACCGGCTCCAGGAGGAGGCGCGATCGGTCGGTGGCGGCGACCCGCTCGTGGAGGCGGGCGCGCTCGGCCTCGACGGCGTACGGCACCGCGACGACGGCGCCGTCGGCCAGGAGACGCAGCGTCACGGCCTGGCCGAGCGCGCCGGTGCCGCCGGTGACGACCGCCACCCGCCCGTCGAGGGGCCGGGTCACTCTGGGGACCCGTGCATGATCGACGACCGCTGGATTTCGTCGTAGCGGACCTTGGCCACGTCGAACTCCTCGAGGCTCTCCCGCAGCTTCTTGAAGGTCTGCTCGAACGACGGGAGCGTCTTGCGCGCGCGGGTGAGCGGCGTGGTGCGCGCTAGCACGTAGTTCTTCACGTACGGATGACTGATCCCGCGCTTCTTGATCTTCGCCACGACGACGCCGAGCGCCGCGTCGGCCGCGCGAACCAGGTCGGCGCGCTCGACCCGCGCCGGCAGGCCCTTGGCGAGCGACTGCTTGAGGAACTTGTCGACCCGCCGGAGGATCGGGGCGAACGCGCCGCCGGCGAATCGCTTGTTCTCCTCGTAGAGGAGCCCCAGCGTGATGAAGTGCGCGGACTCGAACTGGAACGTCCACTTCTCCTCGGTGGTCTCCCCCTCTTCCTCGGCGAGGGCGCGGTACATGCGGATGACCTCGAGCGCCTTCTCCTTGAGGTTGTGCGCCTTCTCGACGTTGAGCGGGAGGACCTCGAAAACCATCTCGGGCTCGACGACGACAATGGCCGGAACGAAGTCCGCTTTCAGCTTGTCGAGGACGGCGCGCCGGTGGTTGCCGTTGGGCGTCCAGTAGACTCCGGGGCGCGGCGAGATGATCACGATCGGATCGACGAACCGATCGAGGCGCTTGATCGACTCGGTGAGGCGCTTGACGTGGGTCGGCGAGAGGTCGCGCTGGTACGGGCTGGCCTCGCACTTGGCCCGGGGCAGGAGGCAGAAGATCTGCCAGTGCTCGCCGACGGGCTCCTGGTAGAGCGCCAGGATCCGACCGCCGTCTCGCTCGATCTGCGCCGCAAGCTCTCGCGCCGCGCGGGAAGGTTCGTTGTCAGCCATTGGTTTTCCTCAAGAGAACCATCCATTCCTGACCTTGCCGCGGTCGCACCGACCGCGGCTGAAACGCGCGCTCGACGCGGAAGCGCGCCGCGAAAAGCCGGCGCACCTCGCGTTCGGAGACCGGGAAGGGCGGACCGGCGGCGCGACGCCGCATCGGAAAGAAGCACGCGAGGAGCCATCCCCCCGGCCTGAGGATCGCCGCCATCGTCCGCACGTATTCGGCGCGGCGGCGCGGCTCGATGGCGCAGAAGCACGTGTACTCCCAGACGCCGTCGAACGCGTGGCCGAAGTCGCGATCGAGCGTGAAGATGTCCTGCTGGACGAATTCGGCCGGGACGCGCTCGTTCTTCGCGAGCGACCGCGCCTGAGCGACCGCCGTGGGCGAGAAGTCGAAGCCGACCGCGGCGTAGCCGTGCGCTTCGAGGTACCGGACGTCGTGGCCGCGGCCGCAACCCGGGACCGCGACCCGGCCCCGCGGCGGCGGCGTGTGCTCGACGAAGTCGACGAGCGGCGGCGCGGGGCTGGCGC
>Ga0209376_1000181_pt1 | contig 68735 bp, 59 predicted proteins | sample GraSoiAngelo_134_FD_185891 | JGI IMG/M metagenome (GOLD analysis project Ga0209376, IMG submission 185891) | Grasslands soil microbial communities from the Angelo Coastal Reserve, California, USA - 14_0929_05_30cm (SPAdes) (version 2) | ecosystem: Environmental > Terrestrial > Soil > Grasslands ... | reverse complement strand
CAATCGGAGACGTGAAAGCCGACGAGCCGCCCGGCCGCGCGCGCGAGCTCCTCGTAGAGGGCAGGGTCCCACCAGATGTGATAGACGTCGGCCACGAGACCGACGCTCGTGGGATCGAACCGCTCCGCCAGACAGCGTGCCTCGGACAGCGTCGTGATGCAGGACCGCTCGGCCGCGAACGCGGGATGCATCGGCTCGATCCCCAAGCGCACGCCGCGTTCCGCCGCGTAGGGAGCGAGCTCGCTGATGCCGTCCGCAACCATGCGACGCGCCGCCGCGATGTCCTTGTCGGGCGGAAGCGCCGCCCCGCACACCAACACCAGGACCGGCGCGCCGAGCGCTGCGGCCTCGTCCACCGCGCGGCGGTTGTCCTCGATCCGCCCTTCCCGCGCCGCGCGCGTGGCCGCCGGAAACATCCCCCCCCGGCACACGCTCGACACCCGTACACCCGCGTCGCGCACCAGCCGCACCGCGCGGTCCAGCCCCGTCTCAGCGAGCTTGTGGCGCCACACGGCGATGTACGGCACACCGTGGCGCGCGCAGGCCTCAACGGCCTGCGGGAAGCTGGCGCGCTCGGCGGTGATCTGGTTCAGGCTGAGCCGCTCGAGGCCGGGCCCCGGGGGCCGAGCGGTCCTCACCCCCTGGCCCCCTCTCCCTGCGGGAGAGGGGGAACTCAGGGCGTCCCCCCTCTCCGGAACGGAGAGGGGGTCAGGGGGTGAGGACCCGAACGGCTCGGTGGGTGAGGGCATCACTCGATCCCCGCGAGCGCCAGCACTCGCCGCATCCGCTCCGCGGCGCGCTCGGGATCGCGCAGCAGCCCGGCACAGTCGGCGAGCCGAAACAGCTCGGCCAGATGCGGCACGGAGCGCCAGCTTTCGGCGCCCCCGACCATCCGAAAGTGCGTCTGATGGCCGTTCAGATAGGCCAGGAACACGATGCCCGTCTTGTACGCATATGTGGGGGGCCGAAAGATGTGGCGCGACAGCGCGACGGTCGGCGCCAACGTCCGGCAATAGCCCGCCGTGTCACCGCGATCCAGCGCATGCAGCGCGGCCGACGCGGCGGGCGCGATCGCATCGAAGATGCCGAGCAGCGCGTCGCTGTGCGTGTGCCCGTCCCCCAGAATCAGCTGGTCGTAGTGCAAATCGTCGCCCGTGTACATCCGCACGCCGTCGGGGAGGCGCGCGCGGAGCTCGACTTCGCGTCGGGCGTCGAGCAGCGAGAGCTTGATCCCGTCGACCATACTCTGGTGATCACGGATGATCGCGAGACAAGTGTCCGTCGCCACGTCTCCGTCGCCCGTCCCCCAGTAGCCCTGGAGGTCCGGGTCGAACATCTCGCCGAGCCAGTGCAGAATGACGGGCCGGCTCACCTGCCGGAGGACGGTCCCATACACGCGCCGGTAATCGTCGGGGGTGCGTGCCGCCCGTGCCAGTGCCCGACTCGCCATGAGGATCACGCTGCCGCCTTCGCCCTCGACGTACCCGACCTGCTCCTCATAGGCCCGCGTCACGGCCTCCAAGGTCACGCGTCCGTCCGGCGTCAGGTGGTCGGTGCCCGCGCCGCACGCGATCCGCCCGCCCGTCGCCCGCGCCTCGGCCAGGGAGCGGCGGATCAACTCGCGCGCGGCCGGCCAGCCAAGCCCCCCCGCCCCGCCGCGCTGGGCGGTATCCATCGCTTCGGCGACCGCCAGCCCGAGCGACCAGAGGTAGCGGCGGTAGGCGAGCGTGGCCTCCCAGTCGAGCGGCGCCTCGGACAGCGGATCGCGGTCGGCCAGCGGATCGGCCACCACGTGCGCTGCGGCGAAGGCGACGCGGCTCTGGATCGGCCCCGCGGGAGCCGTCCAGGCGAGGGGGGGGTCCCGCATGACGTACGGCTCAATGGTGCCGTCGGGGCGCGGTAGGCGGATAGTGGGCGGCATTACCTCACCCCCTCACTCCCCCTCTCCACAACGTGGAGAGGGGGATGGGGAGTGAGGGCCGGTACGTCCACCCAGCACCGCCGCGCCGACGACGCCAGTGCCAGCTCCGCGAGCTGCACGCCCTTGGCGCCCTCGCGGAAACCGTGAGCGAACGGCTCGTCCGCCGCGACGTGACGCAGAAACATCTCCCACTCGACCTTGAACGCGTTGTCGAGTGGTCCCTCGTCGGGAACTTCCTGCCACTGCCCGTAGTAGTCGACGGGGCTCGGCACATCGGGGTTCCACACCGCCCGCGGCGTCTCGCTGCGGCGCTGCGTCTTGCACTCCCGCAGGCCGGCGACGGCACTCCCCGCCGTGCCGTCCACCTGGAGCTGCAACAGGTCGTCACGGTAGACGCGCACCGCCCACGAGGAATTGAACTGCGCGACGATGTCGCCGTCCGGACCCGCCAGCACGAATGTGGCGTAGGCGGCGTCGTCCGCCGTCGCCGCGTAGCGCCGGCCGCGCTCGTCCACGCGCTCGGGGATGTCCGTGGTGGCGGTGCATTGCACAGCCTTCACCGCGCCGAAGGTATGGTCGAGCAGGTAGCGCCAGTGGGCGAACATGTCGATGACGATCCCGCCGCCGTCCTCCGTGCGGTAGTTCCAGGACGGGCGCTGTGCCGGGGGGTCGTCCCCCTCGAACACCCAGTACCCGAACTCACCGCGCACGCTCAGGATGCGGCCGAAGAAGCCGCGGTCGACCAGATGCTTCAACTTGCGGATACCCGGGAGGAAGAGCTTGTCCTGCACCACGCCGTGCTTCACGCCACGCTGCGCGGCCCGACGGGCGAGGTCGAGCGCCTCGGCGAGCGTGCCCGCCAGCGGCTTCTCGCAATACACGTGTTTCCCGGCTGCGATCGCCCGCCGCACGTTGTCGGCGCGGAGGCTCGTCAACGTGGCATCGAAGTAGACCGAATCCGCCGGGTTCGCGAGGCACGCATCCAGATCGATCGAGACGCGCTCGATGCCGTGCGCGCGGGCGACGTCTGCGAGCTTCGCCTCGTTCCGACCCACTAGGATCGGGTCCGGCACCACGCGCCCGCCGCCGGGCAAGGCCACCCCGCCCTGCTGGCGGATCGCCAGGATGGACCGGACGAGGTGCTGGTTCAGACCCATGCGTCCCGTGACGCCGTTCATGATGATGCCGATACGTCGCGTGGCCATCAGCCGCTCCCTAGGGGCGCAGCACGCTGCGCCCCTACAAAGGCGGGGACAGGGGGCGAGGACCGCGGCAGGAACAGCACCGCGATCGCGCCGGCGATCGCAAAGCCGATCACGGCCAGGAAGCCGGTGGCGTAGCTCCCGCTCACATCGTGCATCCGGCCGACCAGCACCGGCGCGAGCGCTTCCGCGACACCGTCACCCGTGAGGACGACGCCCATCGCGCGCCCCAGCACCCGCACGCCGAACAGCTCGGCGGCCATGAGCGGGATCACCATGTACTCGCCACCCAGCCCGATGCCGAAGACCACGGCGAAGAGGTAGATCGCGCCCTGCATCCGCGTCAGGAACAGCAGGGGAATCGCCGCGGCGACGAGCAGGTAGATCAGCAGCATCACGTACTTCTTGGGGATTCGGTCCGCCAGCCATCCCATCCCCAGTCGACCCACCAGGCTGGACGCCAGCACCAGCGACGCGATCTGCGCCGCGGCCCCCTGGGAGTAGCCGTGGTCCAGGCTCAGGAAGAGCTTCAGGTGCTGATTCGTGCCGCCCACGGCGGCGATCGAGCACATGCTGCCGGCGAGGAGGAGATAGAAGGCGGGGGAGCGAAACACGACAGCGACAGAAGCGGGGCCAGGGGCCAGGGGCTCGGGGCTCGGGGTGCGCGCTGCCGCGCCGTCCGGAGATTCCTTGACGACCAGTGCCAGCGGCAGGGCAGCGAGCACGATCAGCAGGCCGAGCGATTGCAGTGCGCCGCGCCACCCAACCTCCTGCGTGAGCCAGAGCGCCAGAAACGGCACGATCGCGCCGCCGATCCCGATGCCCAGGTACGCGAACCCCATCGCCCGGCCGCGCGCCGCCGTGAACCAGCGGGACAGGAGCACCTGGTTCGGGAGCGGGCCGCCGCAGAAATTCCCGAGCGCGTTGAAGAGATAAAAGAAGTAAAACCCCGCGAGCGAGCGGATCGCCCCGAGCCCGACCAGCGCGGCACCGGCCATGAGGATCCCCGCGACCATGAGGCGGCGCGGGCCGAAGCGATCCACCAGCCAGCCGGCGAGGAACCCGAACAGCGGCCCGACGAGCAGCTTCGAGATCGCGTTGCCGGAGGTGACCTGGGCGCGCGACCACCCGAACTCGCGCACCATCAAGTCGTAGAAGAACGGCAGGCCGTACAGCGCGATCCCGACGATGGCGAACAGCGCCAGGAACGACGTCGCCGCGACCTGGACCTGCGCATTGCGCAGGGAGGCGGGCGCGCTCACAAGTTGTGGCGCTTGAGCTCGCTCACCGCGTAGTCCACCGCGCGCGCGGTGAGGGCCATGTAGGTGAGCGACGGGTTCACGCACGACGAGCTGGTCATGCAAGCGCCGTCGGTGACGAAGAGATTCGGTACGTCGTGGGCCTGGTTGTGCGCGTTGAGCACCGCCGTCTTGGGGTCCCTGCCCATGCGCGCCGTTCCCATCTCATGCACGCTGAAGCCCGGCGGTCCGTCCTCATCGTACGTCTCGACGTTCGTGCACCCGGCGGCCTCGAGCATCTCTGCCGCCTGCGTCTTCACGTCTTCCCGGATCGCTCGCTCGTTCTCACTCCACGAGCAGTGCACGCGCGGCAAGGGGATCCCCCATTGGTCCGTCCGTTCCGGGTCCAGGTCGACGTAGTTCTCGTGGCGCGGCAAGCATTCACCGTAGCCCTGCAGGCTGATCCCCCACGGCCCCGGCTCGCGCAGCCGCTGCTTCAACTCGACGCCCAGTCCAGGCGCATCGGCGCCCCGGCTCCACGCCTGGCGCCCGGCGCCCGCCTGGATCCCGTAGCCGCGCAGGAACGCGACCTTCGCTTCCCCGGGCATGCCGAGGTTCCGGAACCGCGGGATGTAGGTCCCCGTGGGGCGGCGGCCGTACACGTACTTGTCCTCGAGGCCGGGTACGGTGCCCCGCGCGCCGGCCTTGGAGATGTGGTCCATCAGATTGTGGCCCAGCTGGCCGCTCGAGTTGGCCAGCCCGGTCGGGAACCGTGGGCTGGTCGAATTCAACAGGATCTGCGCGGTGCCGAGCGTCGAGGCGCAGAGAAAGATGAGCCGGCCGAAATACTCGCGTGTGGCCTTGGTGTTCGCGTCGATCACGCGCACGCCCGTGGCGCGGTCGGTCCGTTCGTCATACATCACGCTGTGGACGATCGCATCGGTGACGACCGTCAGCCTCCCGGTCTTCCGGGCGGCGGGGAGCGTGGCGGAGAGGCTCGAGAAGTAGCCCCCGAAGCTGCAGCCGCGGGCGCATTGGTTGCGCGCCTGGCAGGCGCCACGGCCGTTGTGCGCCTGGGTCAAGTTCGCGACGCGCGTGATCGTCATGTGCCGGCCGCGAAACGCGTGCTCGATCCCCTGCTTCACGACCTGCTCGGCGCAGTTCAGCTCCCACGGCGGGAGGAACTCGCCATCCGGCAAATGGGCCAGGCCCAATCGCTCGCCGCTCACCCCGACGAAGCGTTCCACGTAGGCGTACCACGGCGCCAGGTCCTTGTAGCGGATCGGCCAGTCGACGCCGTGGCCGTCGCGCAGGTTCGCCCCGAAGTCGAGGTCGCTCCAGCGCCAGCACAACCGGCCCCAGATCAGGCTGCGCCCGCCCAGCTGGTAGCCGCGGATCCAGCGGAACGGCTTGCCCTCGGGAGTGACGTACGGGTGCTCCCGATCGTTCACGAAAAAGTGCCGCGTCGCCTCGCCAAACGCGTAGTTCTTGCTCTGGATCGGGTAGTCACGCTCGTACAGTTGCTGGTCGCCGCGGCCGCGGTGGGCGAACTGCCAGGGCTGCCACCACTCGGTGACGTAGTCCTTGCCGTGTTCCACGTGGCGCCCGCGCTCGAGCACCAGCGTTCGCAGCCCGTTTTCGCAGAGCTCCTTGGCAGCCCAGCCGCCCGTAATACCGGAGCCCACGACGATGGCGTCGTACGATTCGATCACACCGCCCACGCCCGGCCGATCCGATCGAGCGGGACGCACCCCTCGAACCGGCCCGGCACCGGCGCGTGGCGCAGCTCGCGCGTGGCGCCAATCTCCGACGTGTAGTACCCGACCAGCGTCAGCTCCTTCATCGTACGGAAGAACGGCGGGGTCGCAGCGTGATCGCCGGCGGCGGCGAACGCCTCGTGATCGAGTTGATCGAGCACGGCGCGTTGCTCCTGAGTCGCGCAGCGTAGAAAGGCGCGCCCGCAGCTTCGCTGCGCCCGGGCGTCCATATCGCCGAGACCGGTCAGAAACCGCTGTCGCTCCTCGGCGGGGTAGGACTCCGCGAGCATGGCGTCGATGAAGCGGTGGACTAGGGCGGCGCGGGCGCCGGGGGTGTCCGTCTCGGGAAGAATGTGCTCGGCGACCGCCGCGACCAGTTCCACCTGCTCCGAGGTGAGCGCGCGGGGCGTCCACGCACCATCCGGCGTACGGCGCGCCTCGCACCCGGCAAGCACGCCGGCCACGGTGGACGCCGAGAGGGCGCCGCCGAGCAAGAGGGTTACCCGCCGCAGCGCCTCGCGCCGGTCGATCACTGGTTGCGCGTCGTTCGAGGACTGCGTCATGGTGGGGTCGCGCACCCTGCCTCGTCGGTTTGCGGTTGCAAGACATGCGCCGCACCGCCCGCCGGAATACTACGCCGGCTCCGAGTGGCGCGAAACGTCGCGCGTTCCCCGGCGCGGCGCTGAGCGCCCGCAGCACCAGTCGCGTCCACGCGACACCATCTGGGCGACGGGCGCCGCCCGCGAGCCGAGAGTCGTGGAGCGTCCCTCCTCCTTCGCCCCACGAATGCCCAACAAATAGTTCGTGCCCCGGACAAATGCTCGCGTGACTCGTCTCACGTGAAGGGGCACGACCCTTGCGGCCTGCGGTAAAGCCCGGGATTCCACTCGTCGGAGGTCCCATGTCGAAGCGTCGCCGTCACGCCGCTTTGGGGCGTCCATACTTGCCCCAACCGGCCGCCGCCTGGCCTGCGGTCGGATTCACACCGACCGGTCGCACCTCACCCTGCAAGCTCCTCAGTTTGCTGCTGCTCCTTGCGATGTCGCCGCTCTCCGCGGTCCGCGCTCAGACCGGAGGCGGGGGCGGGGGCACGACGCCGGGGCCGACGACGGGAACGATCTCGGGCGTCGTCACGGCCCAGGAGACGGGGGCTCCGTTGCCGGGCGCTCGGGTGATGGTGGCGGGTACGGAGCTCGGCGCCGATGTCGCCAGCGACGGCCGCTACTCCATCGACGCGGTACCGCCGGGGACGTACCGCCTGCGCGCGCGCCTGATCGGGCACGCCCTCATGGAGATGACCGGCGTCGTCGTCACGGCGGGCGACACCGCCAGGGCGGACTTCCGGCTCGCGCCGCTGGCCGTCACGCTGCAGGAAGTCGTCGTCGTCGGGTATGGGACGCAGGCCCGCAAGGACATCACGGGGTCCGTCGCCTCAGTGGCAGGTGAGGACCTGCAACGGACGCCGAAAGCCAACGCCATCGATGCCATCAAGGGGCGCGTGCCCGGCGTCGACATCGTCACGACCGGCAACAAGCCGGGGGACGGCATCAGCATCCGGGTGCGCGGCGAGCGCTCGCTGACGGCGTCCAACGATCCGCTGTACGTGCTCGACGGGATCCCCATGGCCGGAGGGATCGGTGACCTCAACCCGAACGACATCGAGTCGATCGAGATCTTGAAGGACGCCTCGGCGACGGCGATCTACGGCTCGCGCGGCGCCAGTGGCGTGGTGCTGATCACCACGCGCCAGGGCAAGGCCGGGGCGACGACCATCACGTACGACACGTACGGCGGCGTGCAGCAGGCGTCCCGGCGGATGCAGATGATGAACGGCCCGCAATTCGCCGACTTCAAGCGGGAAGCCAGTCGGACGGTGGGAAAATACCAGTGCCCTACGGGCGTTGCCGTGTGCGCCGCAGGCGACGCCGCGCTGTTCTGGCCGGTGGAGATCGCGTCGCTCCAGGCGGGCCTGTCGACGGATTGGCAGGACCTCGTGCTGCAGGACGGCACGCAGATCAACAACGAGGTGCGCGTAACCGGCGGCGACGAGAAGACCCGCTTCGCGCTCAGCGGCAGCCAGTTCAATCAGCGAGGCATCGTGAAGGGGCAGGACTTCGTGCGACGGTCGGCACGGCTCAACTTCGACCATCGCTTGAACCCCCGGCTGCGGGTGGGAACCTCGACCTATGTGCTGCGCAGCGACCAGCACCTCGGCAGGGGCGACGGCGTGTACAGTGAGGCGCTCGGCAACGACCCGCTGGGCATGCCGTTCGACAGCGCCGGCAACCTCATCTTCAAGCCTACGCCGGACGGGCAGAGGGTCAACCCGCTCTCGGACGTCGAAAACCAGAAGGACGACCGGGCGCGCACGCGCGTGTTCGGCACGCTGTTCGCCGACTACAATCTGACCGAGCATCTGAACTGGCGCGTCAACTTCGGCGCGGACCTCACCTTCTTCCGCCGGGGCCAGTTCTGGGGTGCTCAGACCCAGGCGATGCAGGGGAGCGGGGCCAACGCCACCCTGCAGCAGAATCGCACCTTCGCCTACACCCTGGACAACATCCTCACCTATCGGCAGAGCCTGGGCTCGGCTCAGCGCGTCGAGGCCACGCTGCTGTACAGCATCCAGCGCCAGCAGTTCGAAGATCAGGTCACCAACGCGATCGGGCTGCCCTACGAACAACAGCAGTACTACGACCTCGGGTCGGCGGCGCGTGTCGGACCCCCATCCAGCAACCTGACGGATTGGAAGCTCCAGTCCTACATGGCGCGCATCAACTACGCGCTCAAGGACCGCTACCTCCTGACTCTCACCAGTCGCGTGGACGGCTCGTCCCGGCTGGCGCCCGGGCACAAGTACCAGTGGTTCCCCTCGGTCGCGCTCGCGTGGCGGCTCTCGGAAGAGGACTTCATCCAGCGCACTCATCTCTTCTCCGATCTGAAGTTGCGACTCAGCTACGGGCAGACCGGTAATACCGCGATCGATCCCTATCAGACGGAAGGATCGCTGTCGCGCACGATCTACTCGTTCGGCGACCAGCCGGCGGTCGGGTATCGTCCCGGGAGCCTGGTGAATCCAAATCTCACGTGGGAGCGGACGGCCCAGGCGGACGCCGGGCTCGAGTTCGGCCTGTTGAACGGCCGCGTGTACGGCTCGGTGGACGTGTACCGGTCCTCGACGAGCGAACTGCTGATGTCGCGCCAGCTCGCCGGCACGAACGGTTACTCGAGCATCCTGCAGAACGTCGGCGCGACCCGGAACACGGGCGCCGAGATCTCTCTCTCGACGGAGCTGCTCCGGAACTGGCACGGCCTCGCGTGGACCAATCAGCTGACGTGGGCCACGAACCGGAACCGGATCGTGAGTCTGTTCGGCGGCACGAAGGACGACGTGGGAAACCGCTGGTTCATCGGCTATCCCATTCAGGTCTACTACGACAACAAGTTCGGCGGCATCTGGCAGCTCCAGGATTCCGTCCTCGCCAAGTCGTTCGGGCGCAAGCCCGGGGACATTCGCATCGTCGACGTGAACGGCGACGGCAAGATCGACGCGAACGATCGCGTGATCCTCGGCACCGGCTTCCCCGATTGGACGGGGAGCCTCACGAGCCGGTTCGACTGGAAAGGCCTCGACCTGTCGGTCATGGCGGTCGCCCGCTGGGGCTTCATGGTGAACGACCAGTTCCGCAAGGACAACAACGTGTTGGCCGGTCGTTATAACAACCTGGCCGTGAACTACTGGACGCCCACCAACCCCTCGAACACCGATCCCCGCCCCAACGTCGATCAGGAATTCCCGCCCTTCAACAGCGCGCTGGGCTTCGAGGATGGATCGTTTGTGCGCGTGCGCAGCGTCACGCTGGGCTACTCCGTGCCCGGCGCGCGGTTCGGGCCGTTCCACGGCCGCTCGCTGCGGGTCTACATCACGGCGCTGGATCCGCTCCTGTTCACGGACTTTCAGGGCCTCGACCCCGAGTCGCGCACGAGCCAGGGCGTGCCCGGCTACTGGACGGTGCTGACGGGCCTCACGGTGGGCCTCTAACCGGCGGGAGGAACGATGAAGAAGCGAGCTGCCGTGATGGTGGGCGCGGCGATCCTGACGGGCCTCGCCGGCTGCATGGACCTGAATGAAGACGTCATTTCCGGTCTCACGCCGGGGGCGTACGGTACCGAGGCGGCCTTTCAGGCGCTCGTCAATGCCACGTACGAGCCGCTGCGCAGCTTCTGGGCGCAGGAGCGGGGCTTCACGCTGACCGAGTTCGGGACCGACATCTACACCAAGGGCGCCGACGGGAGCTACAAGTTCGTCAACGACTACACGACGCAGCTGAACCCGACGGTGGATTACTTCACGAACACGTGGAACGACTTCTATCGCGCGATCAACACCGCCAACGCCGCGCTCGGGCAAGCGTCGATCGTACAGATGGACTCGACGCTCAAGGTGAAGCGCGTGGCGGAAGTGCGGTTCCTGCGGGCGCTCTACTACTTCTACCTGGTGCAGATGTTCGGACCGCTGCACATCACGCTGCAAGAGGTGACGGCGCCGACCACCGAGGCGCACCGTTCCCCCGTGGACAGCGTGTACAACGTGATCCTCGACGACCTCACCTACGCCGAGGCGAAGCTGCCGGGCGTCCAGCAAGACTACGGGCGCGCGACCAAGGGCGCCGCGCAGCACCTGCTGGCGAAGGTCTACCTGACGCGCCAGCGCGACCCCGACTCGACCGCCGACGAGGCCGCGAAGCTGCAGGCGGGGGATTTCGCCAACGCCGCCGACTATGCACAGCGCGCGATCAACTCCGGGTTATACCAGCTGCTGCCGCGGTTCGGCGACGTCTTCGCCTTCCAGAACGAGCGGAACGCCGAGGTCATCTGGTCGGTGCAGTACACCGCCGATCCGCTGACCACCGGTCCGGGCAACACGGGACACCTGTACTTCCTGATGGAGTACGACGTCCTGCCCGGCATGCTGCGTGATATCGCCAACGGCCGCCCGTTCAAGCGGTTTCGACCGACCACATTCTTCTTGGGCCTGTACGACCGCACCAAGGACTCGCGCTACGAAGCCCAGTTCAGGCGCGTCTGGTACGCCAACAACCTGACGACCATCCCGCGGGACTCGACCGGCGCCCTCAAGTTCCAGCTGGGCGACACGGCGGTCTACGTGTCCACCACGGACGCCGACACGGTACTGGCGAAGACCCGGCCGTATCGGGTCTACACGCCCAAGACGTACAGCAACCGGATTTTCCCGTCGCTCAACAAGTTCGATGATCCGTTCCGGCTCAGCGTCAACGAGACGCGCGGCTCGCGGGACTACCTGCTGTTCCGGCTGGCGGAGACATACCTGATCGCTGCCGAAGCACTGCTGCGAGACGGCCGACCCGACCAGGGGCTCCCCTACATCAACGCGGTGCGGCGCCGCGCGGCCATCCCGGGGCAGGAAGCGGCGATGCAGCTCACGCTCGCCCAGCTCACGCTCGGCGAGATCCTGAACGAGCGCGCCCGGGAGCTGGCGGGCGAAACGATGCGGTGGTTCGACCTAGTGCGCACCCACACCCTGCTCTCCCGCGTCAAGGCGTACAACCCGGACGCCAAGAACAACATCCAGCCGTTCCACGCGCTGCGACCGATCCCGCAGACCCAAATCGACCGCACCACGACCCCGTTCCCGCAGAACCCGGGCTACTGAGCGTGGCCGACGGCCCGGTGCCGCGCCGCACATTCCTCACAGCCAGCGTCGCGGGCGTAGCGGGCGCCGGCCTCAACCCCTCGTTCCCCCTCTCCACGTTGTGGAGAGGGGGCCAGGGGGAGAGGTCGTCCGCGCTGCCCGAGCCGCTGAACCTGGGCGTGGCGAGCTACTCACTGCGCAATTTCCCGCGGGACAAAGCCATCGCCATGGTGCAGGCGCTGGGCGCGCGCTTCGTCAACCTCAAGTCCGTGCACCTGCCGTTCGAGCTGTCGCCCGCCGAGCTGGCGGCGGCGCGCCAGGAGATCGAGGCGGCCGGCCTCGTGATCGTGGGTGGCGGCGTGATCACCTTCGAGCATGACACCGACGAGGACGTGGGCAAGTACTTCGCGTACGCCAAGGCCGCCGGCATGCCGCTCATCACCGCGCACACCGACGCCCAGACCCTGCCCCGCATCGAGCGCTTCGCCAAGCAGTACGACATCAAGGTCGCCATCCACAACCACGGGCCGGAGGACAAGCGATTCCCGTCCCCCTACGACGCGTTGAAGCACGTGAAGAGCATGGATCGGCGGATGGGACTGTGCATCGACATCGGGCACACGGTGCGCACCGGCACCGACGTCGTGCAGGCGGTCGCCGACGCCGGGCCGCGACTGCTCGACATGCACGCCAAGGACTTGCGCGATTTGACGGCGAAAGGCAGCCAGTGCATCGTCGGCGAGGGGGCGATCCCGATCGCCGAGATTTTCCAACAACTCCAGGCGATCGGGTACGGGGGGTACGTCAACCTCGAGTACGAGATCGACGCCGACGACCCGCTGCCGGGGATGAAGCAGTCGTTCGCCTACATGCGCGGCGCGCTCGCCGGTCTCTCCGCCGCCGGCCGCCGTCGCCCACACTCTTGACCCGAGGAGGGGAGATGCCCAGGAAGCACAAGATGCCGCGCCGGGACTTCGTGAAGACGGCCGCCGCCGGGCTCGGCGGCATCGCATTGACCCCGGCTGCGAGCTACGCCCGGATCCGCGGCGCGAACGATCGGGTGCGGGTCGGCATCGTCGGCTTCTCCGATCGGTTTCGCCAGGCCCTGCTCCCCGCGTTCGGCAAGGTCGGCAAGGAGCTCAATTTCGAGATCGTCGCCGTCTCCGACATCTGGAGCCGGCGGCGCGACGAGGGCGTCGCGGGGATCGAGAAGGTGACGGGCGCCAAGCCGAAGCCGTTCCGCAACAACGAAGAGATGTACGACGCGAAGGCCACCGACGCGGTGATGATCTCGACCCCCGACTTCCTGCACGCCTACCACGGCGTCGAAGCGATGCACGCGGGGCAGGACGCCTACATCGAGAAGCCGCTGGCGCACACCATGGAGATGGCGGTCGCCATCCGCGACGCGGTCACACCGTCGAGCCGCATCGTGCAGATCGGCACCCAGCGCCGCAGCGCCAAGAACTACCAGATCGCCAACGACTTCATCCGCTCGGGCAAGTTCGGCGACATCGTCATGGCCGAGATGACCTGGAACGTCAACCAGCCAGGACGGTGGCGCCGTCCCCAGCTCGTTGCGGCCATCAAGGAGCAGGACACCGACTGGAAGCGGTTTCTCGCGTACCTCCCCTACGAGCCGTGGGATCCGCGCAAGTACCTCGAGTATCGCTTGTTCTGGCCCTACTCGTCCGGAATTCCGGACCAGTGGATGGTCCACCAGATCGACACCGTGCACTGGTTCACCGACCTGCCACGCCCCCGCAGCGTGGTCGCCAACGGCGGCGTCTATCTGTGGAAGGACGGACGCAAGAACTGGGACACCGCCACGATCGTGTTCGAGTACGGACCGCTCAACGATCCGTCGAAGGGCTTTCAGGTCGTGTACTCGTCCCGCATGACTAACTCCGCCGGCGGCACGAAGGAGCTGTACTACTCGAACGCCGGGATGTTGAACCTCGACACCAACGAGATCACGCCGACGGGCGGGCTGAGCGAGAAGCCGGCCGCGGAGATGGGGATGAAGCCGAATCAGCTGGCGACGGCCAAGCTCTCTGAGCTGGCCCCGGCGGAGACCGCGGCCGACACCGGCGCCGATTCCTCCACGACGGCCAACGTCCGCAATTGGATGGAGTGCGTCCGCACCCGCAAGAAGCCGAACGCCGACATCGAGGCCGGCTACAATCACTCGGTGGCGTTGTGCATGACCGTCGCGGCGATGCACAGCGGCCGCAAGGTCATGTTCGACGACTCGAAGCGCGACATCGTGATGGGCTGAAACATGCGCATGGTGTGGTTGTTCTTGGTCTTGCTGTTTCGGGGCTCGGGGTTCGGGGCTCGGGACTCGGGGATTCCAAACCCCGACCCCCGAGCCCCGAACCCCGGGAGGGGTCAGGGAGGGAGGGTGGAGGTCGTCCCCCACGACGACCAGCGCCGGGTCGACGTCACCGTCGACGGCAAGCCGTTCACGGCGTACATCTACCCCACCACGCTCAAGAAGCCGACGCTCTACCCGTTGCGCATGGCGTCGGGGACGGTGGTCACGCGCGGCTGGCCGCTCGAGCCCCGGCCGGGCGAGCGCGTGGACCATCCGCATCACGTCGGCCTGTGGTTCACCTACAGTGACGTGAACGGCCTCGACTTCTGGAACAACTCGGACGCCATCCCGGCGGCGCGGGCGCCCAAGATGGGCACGATCGTGCATCGCGTCGTGCGCCGCGCCGAGGGGGGGGCGGGTCAGGGGGTGCTCGAGGTAACGGCGGAGTGGGTGGATCACGCGGGGACTGCGCTGCTGCGTGAAGACACCCGGTTTGTGTTCCGCGCCGCGGACAGCCTGCGCGCCGTGGACCGCATCACGACACTCACGGCGCTCCGCCAACCCGTGACGTTCGCAGACGAGAAGGACGGGCTGCTCGGCATGCGGGTGGCTCGCGCGCTCGAGCAACCCTCCAAGACGGCGGAGCTCTTCACCGACGCCACCGGGCACGCGACCAGCGTGCCGATGCTCAACAACGACGGCGTCACCGGCCGCTACAAGAGCTCCGAGGGGCTCGAGGGCGACTCCGTGTGGGGCACGCGCGGCCGCTGGACGATGCTGTCCGGCGTCGTAGCGGGCGAGCCGGTCACACTGGCCATCCTGGATCATCCGAAGAACGTCGGCTTCCCCACGTACTGGCACGCTCGCGGCTACGGTCTGTTCGCCGCCAACCCGCTGGGCCGGAAAGCGTTCACCAACGGCAAGGAGCAGCTCAACTTCCGGCTCGGCCCGGGGGAGTCCGCCACGTTCCGCCACCGCATCCTGATTCTCTCCGGCAGCGCCACGCCCGATCATATCGAGGGGTACTATCGGGACTTCGCTCGGTCGCCGTAAGATCGCTATCAGGGAAGATCGTCAGCCGGGAAGATCGTCATCTGGAAGGAAGGGTCACGCCATGCTTGGAAGCATCCTGCTCGCCGTCCTGGTGCAAACCATGTCGCCCTCCACCAAGCCGAACGAGCTCACCGGCGCCGAGCGGGTGGCCGGCTGGCGGCTCCTGTTCGACGGCCGTACGCTCGCCGGGTGGCGCGGCCTGGGCTACGACACCGTGCCAACCGCGCACTGGAAGATCGTGGATGGCACGATCAAGAAGATCGCGAACGGCAAGGTGCCGCGGGTTCCCGACGGGCGCCCGCTGAACGGCGGTGACCTGATGACCGTGGAGACGTTCGGGGATTTCGAGCTGAGCTGGGAGTGGAAAGTCACACCGGGCGCGAACAGCGGCGTCAAGTACAACGTCTCCGAAGCGCTGTCGGTCGGCCAAGGCGGGCAGTTGACGCCGGCGGCGGTCGCGCAGGGCAGCATCGCGCCGCATCATTCCGCGTTGGGGTTCGAGTACCAGATGCTGGATGACGACCGCCACCCCGACGGACAGCTGGCGACCCACCGGGCCGGGGCGTTGTACGACCTCTTCGCGCCGAACGAGAAGAAGCAGCTGCGCCCGGTGGGTCAGTGGAACCAGTCGAGAGTGGTGTTCCGCGGCAACCACGGCGAGCACTGGCTCAACGGCGAGAAGATCGTGGAGTTCGAGCTCGGCACCGCGCGGACGGACTCGGCGCTCGCCGCCAGCAAGTACCACTCCATCCCGGGCTTCGCGGAGCGGCGCAAGGGGCACATCGTCTTGCAGGATCACGGGGATGAGGTCTATTTCCGCAGCATCAAGGTGAGGGTGCTATGAAACGGCGCAAATTCCTGAAGACCGCCTCCGCCGCGGGCCTCGGGCTCGTCGCTCCGCGGCGGCTGGCGTTCCTGGTGCCGCGGCCGAGCGAGCAAGTCGTCGTCGCGGTGATGGGCCTGAACGGCCGCGGGGCAGTGTTGGCCCGGACTTTCGCACGGGCGACCAACGCGGCAGTGGCCTCTGTGTGCGACGTGGATTCCCAGGTGTTGGCCAAGGCCGTGACCGACGTTGCGGGAGCTCAAAGCAAGGCCCCCAAGGGGCTGGGCGACTTCCGCCGCGCGCTCGAGGACAAGAGCGTGGACGCGCTCGTCATCGCGGCGCCGGACCACTGGCATACGCCGGCCGCGCTCCTCGCCATGCAGGCCGGGAAGCACGTCTACGTCGAGAAGCCCTGCGGGCACAACGCGCGCGAAGGCGAGCTGCTCGTCGAGGCGCAGCGCAAGCACCGGCGCGTAGTGCAGATGGGGACGCAGCAGCGCTCCGCGCCGCGCTCCATCGAGATCGTGGAGGCGATCAGGCAAGGCGCGATCGGACAGCCCTACCTGGCGCGCGCCTGGTACGCCAACACCAGAGCCACGATCGGACGGGGAAAGGCCGCGAGCGTCCCCGCGAACCTCGACTACGAGCTGTGGCAAGGCCCGGCGCCCCACACCCCGTACCGCGACAACGTCGTCCACTACAACTGGCACTGGTTCCGGCGCTGGGGGACCGGCGAGATCTGCAACAACGGCACGCACGAGATCGACGTGGCCCGCTGGGCCCTGGGCGTGGACTACCCCGTCCGGGTCACGTCGGTGGGCGGCCGCTATCACTTCGACGACGATTGGGAGTTCCCCGACACGCAGGAGGCCTGCTTCGAGTTCGCGGGCGGGAAGACCATCATCTGGCAGGGCCAAAGCTGTAACGGCCTGACCACGTACGGTCGCGGGCGCGGCACCGCCATCCTCGGCACCATGGGCAGCGTGGTCATGGACCGCGACGGCTACACCGTGTACGACCTCAAGGACAAAGTCGTAAAGCAATCCCTTGCCGCGCAGCAGGGAGACGGTCTCAATACGCATGCCGACGACGACATGACCGCCCAGCACATCGCCAACTTCGTGGACGCCATCCGCACCGGCGCCGCGCTCCATCAGCCGATCGAGGAAGGGGCGAAGAGCGTGCTGCTCGGCCACCTCGGCAACATCGCGCAATCGACCGGCCGCGCGCTGCGCACCGACCCCGCCTCCGGCCGCATCACGGGCGACGACGAAGCCATGAAACTGTGGCAGCGCGAGTACGCCCCGGGCTGGGCGCCGGTCGTGTAGTGGCGGAGCCGCTCGTCCTCGCCGAGGACCGCTGCTTCGATCCCGATCCGGCAGTCCGGCGCGTGGCGCGCACGCTGTACGACGAGACGCGCCGGCTCCCCATCATTTCCCCGCACGGGCACGTGGACCCACGGGTCCTGGCCGCGAACGAGGCGTTCGCGGAGCCCGCGGCGCTGATCGTCCGGCCCGACCACTACATCCTGCGCCTCTTGTACGCGCGTGGTGTCCCGCTTGAGTCGCTGCTCGAGGGCGACGCGCGCAAGGCGTGGCAGCTGTTTGCCGAGCACTACTTTCTGTTCCAGGGCACCCCGACCGGCGCCTGGCTCGATCACGAGCTGCACGAGCTGTTCGGCGTCACACAGCGGCTCAGCGGCGAGACCGCGGGGCGGATCTACGACGCGATCGTGGAACGGCTTGCCGCGCCGGAGTTCCGGCCGCGGGCGCTGTTCGAGCGGTTCAACATCGAGGTGCTCGCGACCACGGACAAGGCGAGCGACCCGCTCGACCACCACCGAGCGATCCGTGAGTCCGGATGGACGGGCAAGGTGATCCCGTGCTTCCGTCCCGACGCGGTGTTCAGGATCGCCGCGCCCGGCTGGCCCGCCGAGCTCGAGGCGCTGGGCCGGGAGCACGGCGCGCCGCTGGTGGATTACGCCGAGTTCGTTCATGCCCTCGAGGATCGCAGGGTGTTCTTCAAGCGCATGGGGGCCACCGCCACCGACCACGCGGTGCTCGAGCCCTACACGACCTGGCTGCCGCCCGATGAGGCCGAAGTGCTGTTTCAGCAGGCGCGTCAGAGGGAGGCGAGCCGCGCTGACGAGCGGCGCTTCGAGGCCCACCTCCTGATCGAGATGGCGCGCATGTCGCTCCAAGACGGGCTGGTGATGCAGATCCACCCCGGGGCGTTTCGGAACCACAACCAGCCGCTGTTCGAGCGGTTCGGCCCTGACCGCGGTGGGGACATTCCCGTGGCGACCGAGTTCACGCGCAACCTGCGCCCCTTGCTCAACGCGTACGGCAACGACCCGAGGCTCACGCTCGTCTTGTTCACCTTGGACGAGTCGACCTACAGCCGGGAGCTGGCGCCCCTCGCGGGCCACTACCCGGCGGTGCGGCTCGGGCCGCCCTGGTGGTTCCACGATTCGATCGAGGGGATGACGCGGTTCCGCGAGCGCACCACCGAGACGGCGGGGATCTACAAGACCGCCGGCTTCAACGACGACACGCGTGCCTTCTGCTCCATCCCGGCGCGGCACGACCTGGCGCGCCGCGTGGACGCGAACTTTCTGGCGCGGCTGGTCGCGCGGCACATCGTCGAGCTGAGCGATGCGCGTCGCATGGCACGGGCGCTGGCGTACGACCTGGCGAAGGAGACCTACAAGCTCTGAGGGAGGGACACATGGATCGCCGCGTGTTCCTGGAGACGTCCACGCTCGTCGCGGGAGGCGCCGTCCTCGGCCGGGCAACCCGCCGCACGGCATCCACCGAGCCGCCGATGATCGGGGTTCAGGTAGGAGCCGTATCGTTCGTCGACGAGGGCACCGACAAGGTGCTGGACGGCTTCCAGGAGATGGCCGGGATCAACACACTCTTCCTCGCCACGTTTACCTACGGTCGCGGCATCGGCGGCCGGCAGCTGCGTGGCCAGCCGCTCCCCGATCACGGCAAGCAGGAATACGACGACAACTTTCGTGGCGGCAACTTTGCGACGCCCCATCCGCAGTACTACCGCCACACGAGCATCGCGCCCGAGAAGGCACCCGATCATCCTGACTACGACGTGATCGCTGACGTGCTACCGGCGGCACACCGCCGCGGGATGAAGCTGATCTGCTGGTTCGAGGACGTGTTCCGGCGCGACGTGCCGGGCTTCGACCAAGCGGCGGAGATCGACCTCCACGACAAGCCGACCGGGCTCACCTGCCACCGCAATCCCAACGCGCGCAACTTCTGGCTCGGCCTCGCCGAGGATTACCTGCGGTCCTACGACGTGGACGGACTAATGTGGGGGAGCGAACGCCAGGGCCCGCTCGACAACGCCCTCGGCGCGAGCCACGGCAGCTCGAGCGCGGGCGGCGTGATCGCATGCTTCTGTCCCCAATGTCTCGCAGCCGCGCGCCAGGAAGGGATCAACATCGAGCGCGCGCGGGACGGCTATCTGGCACTGGAGCGCTGGGCCGCGGCGCTGCGTGCAGGGCAGCGACCCGCCGACGGCGCGTTCGTGACGTTCTGGCGCCTGCTGGTCAAGTATCCGGAGCTGCTCGCGTGGGAGCGACTGTGGAACGAGGGGCTCAGCGACACCTACCGGGACCTGTATCGGCTCGCGAAGAGTGTCGCCCCAGCGAAGGGTGTCGGCTGGCATATCTGGCACAACAATTCGTTTGCACCGCTCTACCGCGCGGAGCAGGATTACGCCGAGTTCGGCAACTATTCGGACTTCCTGAAGGTGGTGATGTACAACAACTGCGGCGGCCCGCGCCTTGCGCAATACATTCGAAACATCCATGCGACGCTGCTCGCGGACCTGACACCCGAACAGGCCCTGGACTTCACCTACGGCGTCCAGCAATATCACGAGCAGCGGCTCGATCGCATCGTCGAACAGGGCCTCTCGGCCGACTACGTGCTGCGCGAGACGAAGCGCGCGGTCGCGGGCGGCGGGCCGCGCGTCAAGATCTGGCCAGGGATCGACATCGACATCCCTACGGGGCCGGCCGAGAAGAAGACCCAGCCCGAGGACGTGTACCAGGCGGTGCGCGCGGCGTTCCAAGGGGCCGCTCACGGCGTGCTGCTGTCGCGGAAGTACTCGGAGATGAAGCTCGCCAACATCCGCGCCGCGGGGCGGGCGGTGCGCGAGCTGAAACCGGGATGACCATCGACAGTCAGCTGTTGTTGCGATCACGCCACAGCGGCACTGCTTCGCAACGAAACTGATCCGGGCGGTGTCTAACAATGGCTTGCCGCACCGTCCGGCCCCTGCCTCGAGAGGACCTCACATGCGCTTCCTTCCTACGCGCCGGCACCGCATCGCCGCAGCCGTACTGACGCTCGTACTGCCCAGCGCCTGGCTCCTCGCGGGTGAGCGCCGCGGCACGGATGCGATGGTCGTGGCACCCGTGAAGCGCGGGCCGTTCGCGGTGGTCGTAACCACGGCGGGCGAGCTGCGCGCGCGCCAGTTCGTGCAGGTCACTGCGCCGCCCGGCGGGCAGCAGGCGGGGGTCTACCAGATGAAGATCTCCTCGATTGTCCCCGAAGGCACGGTGGTGAAGCAGGGGGACGTCGTCGCCGAGCTCGACCGGACCACCGTCGCTCCGAAGTTCCAGGAAGTGTCCCTCGCCCTGCAGAAGGCGGACGCGCAGTACGAGCAAGCGATGCTCGACTCGACGCTCAACCTCTCCACGGCGCGGGAGAACATTCGGACCATGGAGCTCGGGCTCGAGGAAAAGCGCCTCGCGAAGGAGCAGTCCGTCTACGAGGCGCCGACCGTCAAGCGCCAGGCGGAGATCGATTACGAGAAGGCCCAACGCGCGCTGGCGCAGGCCAAGGCGGACTACGAGACGAAGACCGAGCAAGCGCGGGCCAAGATGCGCGAAGTCGGTGCCGAGGTTTCGCGGCAGCGAGGCTTGCTCAAGGCGGTGCAGGACTTCATGGCCGGGTTCACCATCAAGGCGCCAGCACCGGGCATGGTCATTTATGCGAAAGAGTGGAATGGCAAGAAGCGGACGACGGGCTCTCAGGTGAACGCCTGGGATCCCGGGGTCGCCCAGCTTCCCGACCTCACCCACATGGAGTCGGTGACGTATGTCAACGAGATCGATGTGCGCAAGGTCGCCGTGGGCCAGCCCGTGGCGATCACGCTGGACGCCGATCCCACCAAGCGCCTCACCGGCAAGGTGACCAGCGTCGCGAACGTGGGAGAGCAACGCCCCAACGCCGACGCGAAAGTCTTCGAGGTCAAGCTTCAGGTGGAGCAGTCGGACTCGACCCTGCGCCCCGGCATGACCACCGGCAACTCGATCGAGACACTCAAGGTCGCTGATGCACTGTTCGTACCGCTCGAAGCCCTAGGCTCAGAAAGCGGCGTGTCGTTCGTGTACAAGCAGGCGGGGCGCGTCGTCAAGCAGGAGGTCGGCACGGGAGCGATGAACGACGACGAGGTGATCATCGTGCGCGGCCTCGAGGTGGGCGATCGGGTGCTGCTGTCGCCGCCCACAAACCACGAGCGCCTCGCGCTCACGCGGTTGCCGGTGACGCAGACACGCATGGCGACCACCGGGAGCGACACCAGCAAGCAGGCGTCCACCAAGGACTAATGCCGTGCGCCTCGATCGCGCGACCCTGGCGCGGCTGCGCGCGGAGCTCGGTCCCCAGGCGAACTTCACATTCCGCACAGCCGTCGAGGCGCTGCAACACAACAAGCTGCGTGCCTTCCTGACCTCGCTGGGCATCCTGTTCGGCGTCGCCTCCGTCATCGCCATGCTCGCCATCGGCAAAGGCGCCGAGCGCGAGATTCTCGAGCAGCTGCGCCTGCTCGGCTCCAACAACCTGCTGATCACGCCACTGGTGCAGCAGAAGGAAGGGCCGATCGAGGAGCGGTCGGAGAAGGAAGTGAAGAAATTCTCACCGGGGCTCACCTACGCCGACGCGGAGGCGATCGCGCGGGTGATTCCGGCCGTCGATGTCGCCTGCGCCGAGATCGTCCTGAACACGACAATCACGCGCGAAGGGCGGCATCGCTCCGGCAAGGTCGTGGGCGTGGACACAACGTACTTCCGGCTGACAAACCTCGCGCTCGCGAGCGGGGATCAGTTCTCGCCGCTGCAGGTGGAGCGCGGCCTGCCCGTCGCGATCATCGGGCTCGGCGTGCGGTCGCGGTTCTTCACCACGGAGGACCCGATCGGCAAGCCGCTCAAGGTTGGGAACAACTGGGTCACGGTGGTCGGCGTGCTGGCGGACCGGCGCGTGAGCACCCAGACCACGCAGAAGCTGGGCATCCGCGACGTCAGCATGGACGTGTACGTTCCGGCGCGCACCCTGCTGCTGCGCTTCCGGAATCGCGCCCAGCTGACTCAGCGCGACATCGAAACCGCGGCGCGCAGCTTCACCTTCGTCTCGTCCGACAGCGTTCCCGAGAGCGAAGCGGACCGTCAGGAGCGCCTCAATCGTAACCAGCTCGACCGCATCATCGTGCGGGTGAGCGATTCGAAGCTCGTCCCCTCCGTGGCGAGCGTCGTCCAGCGCATGCTCGCACGCCGCCACAACTCGGTAGTGGACTTCGAGATCACGGTGCCCGAGCTGCTGCTGAAACAGGAGCAGCGTACCAAAACGATCTTCAACGTGGTGCTCGGCGCCATCGCGTCCATTTCCCTGGTCGTCGGGGGCATCGGAATCATGAACATCATGCTCGCGTCGGTGCTGGAGCGCATCCGGGAGATCGGCGTCCGCCGCGCGGTCGGCGCCACCCGACGGGATATCCTGCTGCAGTTTCTGAGCGAGGCGGTGCTCATTAGCGTCGGCGGGGGCGTGGCCGGGATTCTCGTTGGGGGCGGTCTCAGCGCCGCCATCCAGCGATTCGCGGGCATCCAGACGATCGTGTCGTACCTCTCAGTGGTAGTCGCCTTCGGCGTGTCGTTCACCGTGGGCCTCGCGTTCGGGATCATGCCGGCGCATCGCGCCGCGCGCCAAGATCCCGTGGTCTGCCTTCGCTACGAGTGACTCCCATGCGCTCTTCGAACCCCGCTCGTGTCGCGGCGGCTGTGGCCGCGCGCCTGGCACTCGCCGGTCCCCTGCCGCTCGGGGCACAGCAACCGATCACCCTCCCGCAGGCCGTCGCCCTCGCGCAGGAGCGAGGGCTGCAGGCCCAAGCCGCACGGGCCGCGCGCGACGCCGCCCGCTACCGCTCCGGGGCGTTCACGGCGCGCCTCTTGCCGCAGCTCTTCCTCGGCGGGACAGTGCCGAGCTATAACCGGTCGATCATCCCGGTGCTGCAGCCCGACGGCAGCACCCTGTTTCGCCCCCAGGACCAAACGAACGCGGCGCTGAGCCTCAGCTTGTCCCAGACGCTTCCCGTGACGGGCGGAGATCTCTTCATTACCTCGTCGCTGGCCCGGCTGACGGTGAGCGGCCCGCAAGCGATCGAAACGTGGTCCTCCACGCCCGTCACCATCGGATTGCGCCAGGACATCCTGCGGCCTAACGTGGCGGAGTGGAACCGCCGCGAGCACGCGGTGAGCGCAGAGCTCGCGGAGCGACAATACCGCGAAGTGCTCGAGGACATCGCCCTCGCGACCAGCGACCTCGTCTTCGACGTGTACGCAGCGCACGTGGCGCTCGACAACGCCGTCGCGAACGCCGCGGTAAACGACACGCTGTACACCTTGAACAAGGGCCGGTTCGAGGTCGGGAAGATCGGCGAGAACGACCTACTGCAGAGCGAACTGGCACTGCTGCGTGCACGGGCCGCGCTGGAGCGCGCGCGGCTCGAGGATGAGCGCGCCACCGCCGCGCTGCGTCTCGCACTCAACCTCCCGCCGGGCACACCCCTCGAGATCGCGGTGACCCGGAGCGTGCCGGAGTTCGACGCCGACACCGCGCACGCCGTGGCCGAGGCCCTGAGGAACCGGGCCCTCATGAGCGACGTGGAGCTGCAGGAGGTGCAGGCGCGGCGGCGGGTGAACGAGGCCAAGCTCACAGGGGGCTTCGGCGCGACCGTCCAGGCCGGCTATGGATTCAACGCCACGGCGCCGAGCGCGAGCCTCGTGTATCAGAATCTGCTCGAGGCACGCCAATTCACGCTATCGGTGCAGGTGCCGCTGGTGACGTGGGGCGCGCACCAGGACGACATAAAGGCCGCCGAGGCCGATCAAGAGCGCGTGGCGAGACAGGCACGTTCTGCCATCGACCAGGCGGCGCACGAGGCGCACTTCGCGGCACTCCAGCTGTCGCAGGCGCGCCGCAACGTGGCCCTGCTGGCCAAAGCCGACACCGTGGGCCAGAAGCGATTCGGGGTGGCCTACAACCGCTATGTCATCGGGCGAATCGCGATCGACAATCTGTACATCGCACAGACTGAAAAGGACCAGGCCCTCACGAATTTCGTGCAGGGGCTACGCGGCTATTGGCAAGCCCATTACCGGCTGCGCCGGGTCACGCTATTCGACTTCGCGACGGGGCAGGTGATCCGGTGAACCGACTGCCCCCTTGCCCAAACAGCGGTGCCCTTCGTAGGTTGGTTCAGCGGCATCACCAAAACGGAATCCAAGGGACTCTTCTCCGATGATCCGCTTCTCCGACGCCTCACTCACGCTCCGCTGCAGGGCATCCCGGGAGTTCGTGTATCGGGCCGGCCCGCTGATGGGCGCTGACGGGCGTATTGCGTCTTACGACGCCGCGGTGCGGCGCCGACGAGCCCCCTAGAAGTCTAGGATTCACTGCCGTGATCCGGCCTCTCGGGGTGCTCTACTGAACCCCGGGAGGCCGTTCCTGTTGTCTGGACACTCGAACACGGATCACGTGCATGCCTACTGACCTTCACAACCTCCAGAACCTTCCGAGCGTCCACAACCTCGACGCCGAGATTGTGGCGCGCTACACCGACCAGCCCCCCCGGCTGCCGGCCGAGCTGCGCCGGCGGATCGAGGCGTCCTGGGAGGGGGCGCCGGTGCAGCTGTACGCGCTGGCCGACCTGGACCACGCCCTCCGGCTCACCCAGGTGTGGGTGGCACTCGGACCCGGGTGCCTCGCGGTAGCCCGCCCCTTGGAGCGCGGCGACGAGTGGGCCATCGAAAGCGTGGAGCGCCCCCGTATCGAGGCAGTGCGCGAGGCGCCCGGGCTCTCCGCCAGCACGCTGACGCTGCTCGGCCGCCCCGGCGACCCGCCGCTCGCGGTGCTGCGCTACAGCCATCGCCAGCGGCGCGCCTTCGAGAACCTGAAGTTCGTGCTCGAGGAGGCGCTCGAGGGGCGCCCCGTCGCGCCCCCGGACGCGGACGAGGAGTACGCAGCCAGTGTCGCGCGGTCGATTCGCGACGCCCAGGCCCTCGTGGCCGGGCGCCGCGTGGCGGTGATCCGCCGCCTGCTGGGCTACCTCGCGCCGTACCGGCGTCAGCTCACGCTCGGCATGGCGGCCGCGACGTTGATCACCGTCGTGAGCCTCGTCCCACCTTACCTCGCGGGATACCTGATCGACCGCGTGGTCCGGCCGGCGCAGGAAGGCCGGCTGGACGTGGGCCGCGCCGGCACGATCGCCTGGCTCGCGGTCGCGGCGATGGCGCTCGTGTACCTGGTGCGCCAGGCCGCGGCCGTCGCACGCCTGCGGCTGATGTCAGTGCTGGGCGAGTGGGTCGCCCGCGACCTGCGCGCCGAGCTGTACGAGCACCTGCAGCGGTTGAGCCTCGCGTTCTTCTCGCGCAAGCGGACCGGGGGCCTGATCACGCGTGTGTCGGCCGACACCGACCGGCTGTGGGAGTTCGTGGCCTTCGGCGTGGTGGACGTCTCGCTGTCGCTCGTGATGCTCGCGGGGCTGGGCGCCGTGCTGATCTCGCTCGACTGGCGGCTCGGCCTGGTGATGATCCTTCCGGTGCCGCTGTTCTGCTGGGCGATCTACCGGCACGGCGAAGTGCTCAACCGGGTGTTCCTGCGCGTGTGGCGTAAATGGTCGCGGCTCACCGACGTGCTGTCGGACACCATGCCCGGGATTCGCGTGGTCAAGGCGTTCAACCAGGAGGCGCGCGAGGTGGCGCGGTTCGTCGGCCACAACAACGATGTGACGGACGAGATCAACCGCTTGCACGCGCTGTGGACCACGTTCTGGCCGCTGTTGATGCTCGCGGTGCACGCGACCACGATCGGCGTGTGGGTGCTGGCGGTGCCACGCCTGCTGGGCGGCGGAGCGGCGCTGTCGGCGGGGACGTTCGTCTCGTTCCTCCTGTACACCACGATGTTCGTCGGGCCGATCGAGGTCATCGGCCAGATGGCGCGTACCATGCAGCGGGCCACGACCTCGGCGCACCGCGTGTTCGAAGTACTCGACACCGAGCCCGAAGTCACGGACGCCCCTCAGCCGGTGCGACTCGAGCCGGTGCGTGGGCGGGTCACGTTCGAGCACGTGAGCTTCGCCTACGACGGCGTGCGCCAGGTGCTCCGGGGCGTGAGCTTCGAGGTCGCCCCGGGCGAGCTGATCGGCCTGGTCGGTCCCTCGGGCGGCGGCAAGACGACGATCGTGAACCTGATCGCGCGCTTCTACGACGTCACCGGCGGCGCGATCCGGATCGACGGCGTGGATGTGCGGCGGCTCGAGACCGGACACTACCGCCGCCAGATCGGGATGGTGCTGCAGGACCCGTACCTGTTTCACGGGACGGCGCTCGAGAACATCCGGTACGGACTGCCCGCTGCGTCGCTCGAGCAGACCGTCGCGGCAGCGCGCGCCGCCAACGCCCACGACTTCATCTGCAAGCTGCAGCACGGCTATGACACCGTGGTGGGCGAGCGGGGGCATACGCTTTCGGGCGGCGAGCGTCAGCGGGTCTCGATCGCGCGCGCGATCCTGCACGACCCGCGCATCCTGATCCTCGACGAGGCGACGTCGAGCGTCGATACCGAGACGGAGCGGCAGATCCAGGAAGCGCTGGAGCGGCTGATCGCCGGCCGGACGGTGTTCGCCATCGCCCATCGGCTCTCGACGCTGCGCCGGGCCTCCCGCCTGCTGGTGATCGCGGACGGGCGCCTGGTGGAGAGCGGGACGCATGAGGAGCTCGTTGCGAAGCCGGAGGGGAAGTACCGGAGATTGTACGAGATGCAGGTGGAGCTGGCGTGAACTGGGGCTGGGGGTCAGGGGTCAGGGGTCGGTCGCCTGACCCGGAGCCTCCGACCCCTAAGCCCTGACCCCTGATCCCTGGGAGGCAACATGGAAACAGCTACCGTCAGGAGACGTGACGCTGAGGAAGGCAGGGCATCCGCGGGCGAGCTGACGCTCGAGCGGCGGGCGGACGGGAAGCTTTGGGCCCTTCGCGGCGACGCCGAGCGCGTCGTGTGGGTGCGGCGCTGCTTTCCCTGGTCCGAGCCCGGACGGTTCGTGTCGCTGCGTGATGAGGACGACAACGAGCTCGCGCTGGTAGGCGATCCCGCGGAGCTCGACCGCGCTTCGCGGCGGGTGCTCGAGGAGGCGATGGCGGCGGCGGGCTTCGTCTTCGAAGTCACCCGGGTGATGGCGATCGAGGAAGAAGTGGAGATCCGGCACTGGCGGGTCGAGACTCGCCAGGGCACCCGCTCGTTTCAGACGCGGCTCGACGCGTGGCCGCGGCTGTTGCCGCAGGGCGGCCTGCTGGTCCGCGACGTGGCGGGGGACCTGTACCACGTCTCCGATCCTGGGGCGCTCGACCAGCACAGCCGGGCGCTGCTGTGGGCGTTCGTGGACTAGCGCTGCGGGGCCCCTCGTTTCCCATCCTACGGGGTGGGCTCAGCAGGGCACAACGCTAAAGCGTGGTGCGCTTCAGCGCAGTGCTTGCCGAGCCCACGCTTCAGCGTGGGGACCCGGCGATCCACTGAGCTCGCAGCGCGCGTTGCCGCTCGGTCGCCGCTGAGATCTCCTCGAGCCGCACGACCGGCCGCTCGTAGCCGGCGACGACGACGCTGGTGCGCCACGGGCCCGTGGCCCGCCGCACCTCGACAGTCACCGTGTCGCCGTTCTTGAGCCGGTTGCGCAGCCCGCGGAACTCCTCCCCGCTCGGAACCGCCGCGCCGTTCACCGCCACGAGCCGATCACCGCTGTGCAATCCCGCCCTTCCCCACACGCTCGCCGGGTTGCTGATCAGTAAGCTGAGCGCGTTCTCGCCCGGCGGCTGCCATGCAGAGACCCGCAGATCCGCTGCCGGGCGTCCGTCACGGTCCAGCGCCGGCGTCCACGACACGCGTGCGCGCATGCCGATGAGCCGCAGGTAGCGGTCGAAGTCGATCGCCTGTGACCCACGCACGTGCGCCTCGAAGAACGGCCGCACGGTGCAGCCGCACACGTGGGCCACGGTCCGTTCGACGTCCCGCCCGCCGAACCCGCGCTCCCCTGAGAAGCGCTCGAGCATGGCCCGCATCACATCGTCGATCGACCGGGCGCCGTTCGTCGCGTCGCGCACGATCAGGTCGAGCATGGCGCCGAGCAGCTCCCCTTGCAGGTGCGTGCTGGCGCTGTAGTCGCCCAGCGCGCCGGGCGCCGTGCCATAGGCGATCACGCTCACGCTCTCGGGAGAGAAGCGACTGTTGCCCGGGCTCCCGAAGTAGCGGCCCATCAACCCTTCGAGGTGCGCGACGCGGGTCGAGTCGAACGCGCCAAGACCGGCGCGCCGCAACAGCAGGTCGGCGTACAGCATCGTGAGCCCTTCGCTCCACCACAGCCCCCGCGTCCGGGGCGGCGGGCGATAGTCCACGTCGCCGTACTCGGCGGGGTGGATGCGCATCAGGTTCCACGTGTGGAAATACTCGTGCGCGATCTCGGCCAAGAGGCTCCGCCGATCGCTCGCGAGTTCCGTGCTCGGCGCGCCCAGGGTCACCGAGTTACGGTGCTCGAGGGCCCCGTACGCGCCGTCCTGCAAGAGAAAGGAGTAGTCGCGATAGGGCGCGCGTCCGAACAGCGCCACCGCCCCGCGCGCCAGTCGCTCGATCGCGCTCACGAGCGCGGTGGTGTCGAAGGCCGCCGCACCGGGGAGCGGCCAGTACACGACACGGTGCGGCACCCCGTCCACCGCGAAGCGCCAGCTCCTGAGCTGGCCCACGAGCATCGGGGAATCCACCAGCACCGCCGCGCTGGGCGCGAAAAACGTGCGCGTGTCAGCCGTCGGCTCGAGCCCGGTCACGGCTTCCCAAGTTGACGGTAGCTCGAGCGTGACGTGCGCTGGAGCCAGCGTCGCACCGACCACGTACATGAACGAGTGCGGCCCACCCACGAGCCCGCCGGTCGCGGCCAGGAAGGGACGCCACGCGGCGCGGGGTGACTCCGCGGCCGGCAGCCGGATCCGATAGCGCACCACCGCTTCACCTCCCGGCGCCACCACCTGCCACAGCGCGCTGTCGGCACGCGTCACCGCACCCGGGCCGCCCGCCGCCGCGACGCGGAGGTCTTCCACATAGCGCCAGTAGCGATCGTCGTACTCCGGGTGCGCCACCATGGCGAGACGGAACGTGTCAGGGACGTTGCGCAGCCGGAGCTCGACGGCGAAGGCCGAGAGGTCCACCGTGTCCACGCGCAACGTGTAGTGGGCGACGGGCTGCGAGCGCGCGAACTGGATCTCGACCGCGTCGGCGGGATGACGCAGCGGGTGCTGCGCCAGCGCCGTCGCGGGGGCGGCGGGGGCGGCGAGTGCAGCAAGGGCGACGAGCGTGGTTTTGGACATGGCCTGAACAGGAGTGGGATGCCGGCCACGGGTGAAGGGTTTGGGCCGACGCAGGGCGCCTAAAACCATGATCCGCAGCTAGTTCCGAGCATCTTGCCGAGGGTCGCGAGGTGGTCCATTATGGAACCGGCGCCCTGCCCTCCTACCCAGGAGCGACCATGACGCATCTCCGCATTTCCCAGCGCGCTGCGGCCGTCGCCGTCAGCGTGCTCGGGGCAAGTCTGTGGACCGGCTGCTCGGACCGCGCACCCGACATTCTCGGACCGTCAGCCCAGCGACAACCCGAGCTGTCCCAAGACGCGGATTTGCAGGGCGCCATCGCGGCCCACAAGCGGCACAGCGATGCCCTGTTGCGCATCCCCGGAGTCGTCGGCACCGCGGTCGGGCGGCTGCCGAACGGCAAGGCGGCAGTGAAGGTACTGCTGGCGAACCGCGATGTGCGTGGGCTGCCGACGACGCTCGACGGCGTTCCCGTCGCCGCACAGGTGACGGGCATGATCATGGCGTTCAGCGACCCGACGAAGCGACAGCGCCCCGCGCCGCTGGGCTTCTCCGTGGGCCATCCCCTGATCACCGCAGGCTCGATCGGCGCGCGCGTGGCGGACGCCGCGGGCAACGTGTTCGTCCTCTCCAACAACCACGTGCTCGCGAACTCGAACGACGCCACCATCGGTGATCCCGCACTCCAACCGGGACCCTTTGACGGTGGCACGGCCCCCGCGGACCAGATCGGGACGCTCGCCGCCTTCAATACGATTGACTTCTCGGGTGGCCTGAACACGATCGACGCCGCCATCGCGCGCTCCACCGTCGACGCGCTCGGGAACGCCACCCCCGCGGAGCCGCCGCTGGACGACGGCTACGGCACGCCGAACGCGGAGATCTTCGGCGACGTGAACCCTCGCGATGGCTTCTTCGACGATAAGAACACCCTGCTCGGCCTCTCCGTGCAGAAGTACGGCCGCACCACGAAGCTGACCCACGGAACGATCACCGGCATCAACGCCACGGTGGACGTTTGCTACGAGGTGTTCATCATCTTCTGTATCAAGCAGGCCCGGTTCGTCGATCAGCTCATCATCGAGCCCGGCACGTTCTCGGGCGGCGGTGACTCGGGGTCGCTGATCGTGACGGATGACGCGAACAAGAACCCCGTAGGACTGCTGTTCGCGGGCAGCTCCACGCAGACGATCGCGAACCGCATCGACCTAGTGCTGAACAATTTCTCGGTGCACGTAGACGGCGGCGCCACACCGCCGCCCACACCGGTGACCGATATCGCGATCACGAGCGTGAGCGCACCCCCCTCGGTCAACCAGGGGAACACAGCCAGCGTTGTGGTCACAGTCAGAAACGTCGGTAACCAAGACGTGGGTGCTACGATTAACGTCAGCCTGCAAGACGTGACGGACAACGCCCCGATCGGGGGAAGCCAGCCCGTCCCGGGTCTCACGGCGGGCGCGAGCGCGGCGGTGACGTTCAGCTGGACGACGAGCACGACGACCTCGCTCGGGAGCCACACGTTGACCGCGAGCCACGACTTCGGAGACGCCAACCCGGCGAACAATCTGGCCTCGACCAACGTCACCGTGAACGCGCCGAGCGCGGCGAACACCATTCATATCGGCAACCTGGACGCGACGACGTCGACCAGCGGGAACAGATGGTCGGCCACCGTCGAGATCACCGTGCACGACGCGAATCACAACCCGCTCAACGGCGCGACCGTGGTGGGCCACTGGAGCGTCCTCGGCCTGAACTCGGACACCTGCACGTCGGGGGACCTGGGCGGCAACGGCACGTGTATCGTGCTGTTCCCCTCGTTGAAACGGAGTGTCACGTCGGTGAACTTCACGGTGGTGAGCGTCACGTTCCCCGGCTCGACCTATGTTCGAGCCGACAACCACGATCCCGACGGGGACAGCAACGGCACCACGATCAAGGTGATCAAGCCCTAGTGCGACCCGTCGCGATGCTCCTGCTCGCCGGCGCGCTCGCGTGCTGCGCGGGCAGGAGCAACCGTGACGAGACGGAATCGGTGACTGCCAAGACGATTCACGAGGTCCTCGCCGCACATGCCGACTCCTTGATGGCGCTGCCGGGTGTCGTCGGCACCGCCGTCGGAAAGTGCGACGGGGTACTGTGCATTCGCGTGCTCCTAGCCGACTCCGGCGCCGAGGCGCGGCGGCGCATTCCCGCTCAGCTCGAGGGCTATCCCGTGAGAGCGGAGGTGACGGGGCGGATCCGCCCGCGAGCGCGCGATAACCGCTGAGCCGGCGCAGAAGACTGCCCGGGCGCGGTTTATGCAGCGTGCTCGCTCGAGCAAGTACAATCGTTATGACACCCGTCAATCCCCGGCGGCCACTGCTGGCCAGTTTGCTCGCAATCGTATGCGGTTGGGCATCGGCAGCCGCTCAGATGTCCGACTCGGCTGCCAGCAGTTCCGCGCCGCCCGCGTGGTGCGCCTCCGCAACAGCGGGCATCATGGCTCGCGTCAACACGGGCGCACACGGAAGCCATATCGGCCCGGTGCTGCACTGTGACGCGGCTGCGATCGTGCTCGGCGAGACGCTCGGGCAGGACGCGCCGGAATACACCGTCCCCACCATGTTCGTCCGCAAGGTGTGGGTTCGCCGGACGGGGGGCCGCATCGGCTTGGTACTCGGGGCGGCCTCGGGCGGCGCCCTCGGCGGAATGATCGTCGGCGCCAAGAGCGAGTTCTGCCCCAATCCGTCAGCGAATCCCTTCCAGTCTCGGCCGCTCAACTGTCACGGCAATATCCCGCTGGGAATCGCGGTCGGTGCCGCGGTGGGCGGCCTGTTCGGCTGGGTCGTGGGGCAGGCGTTGCCGGGTTGGAGGCGAGTCTACCCGTAGCGCGCATGCGAGCCGCGGTGGCCCCCATTATCTGTGTCGGCCTCACGGCCTTAGGGGTCCTGGCCCGGCCCGCCGGGGGGCAAGCGGACGGGACCCCGATCGCGCGGCTCGAAGCCGGTATGCTGAACGCCAGCGATCCATTCGACGTCACGATGGCGTTCGGCGGCGCACTCGGTTGGCAGCTCAGCCGCTCGAACGCTCTGCTCGTGCGCTACGTGCGCCAGAGCCAGAACCGCAATTCCGGCGCGGACATCGGAAGCAAGGCCCGGGGCCTCCTGACGGCAAACTGGGAGCACGCCTTCGGCCCGAGCGCGCAGTACCACCAGCAGGCGCTGATCCGCGTGGGCGTGGGCGCGCTGTTTCGCCCCCTGCTCGCCACCGCTCCGCTCGTCAATGCGAGCCTCGAGCTGCGCTACACGGTCCATCCGCACGTCGCTTTCGTGGGGAGCCTCGAAGACGACGTCGGCAGGCTGCCGCGCCAGGACTTCCAGTTCTGCGCCACGGACGCTTCCGGCAACCCGGTATGTCAGGTCTATACGTCCGGCGCGAAGGTACAACACAACTTCGGCTTCCTGGTCGCGATCGAGTGGCGACCGTAGCCGCCTCCAGGCTCAACCCCCGTCGTGCAGCCTCCGCAGGAATGTCTCGGGATCGTTGAGGAACGCGCGCGTCAAGGCCACGTGATCCAGGTCCCCGTAGGCCACCGCCTCGATCGGGAGGCGGTCGAAGCTGTAGATGCGGGCACCGGGAAATGCCAGTAGGATCGGTGAGTGCGTCGCGACGATGAACTGCGCGTCGCGCTCGATCAGGTCGAGCAGGAGCGCGAGCAACCCGAGCTGGTTCTGCGGGGACAAGGGCGCCTCGGGCTCGTCCAGGAGATACAGCCCGCCGGGCACGAACCGGCCCCGGAACAGATTGAGAAATGCCTGCCCGTGGGAGCGCGCGTCCGGGTCCCGCCCGTAGCGGCGCTCCATGTCGCTCAGCGACGCTCGCGCCGGGCCGGCCGCGAGCCCCTTCGCGTAGCCGGAGCGGTCGCGGTACTCGTCATCGAGGTCGAGCAGCCGTTGCTCGAGCTCCTGGCGCTCGACGGCGAGGCGGCGCTGGAAGCCGAAGAAGTCCTCGGCGCGCAGGAAAAAGCCTCGGTGGGTGCGCTTCGCCCAGGTGAGCCGCAACGCCGCCGTCAGCAGACGCTGAGCAGCGAGCGTGCCGTCTCGCGTTACCTCGGTCGCTCCGACGGTAGGAAGGCTCGCCGCTGCGGCGATCCCCTCGAGCAGCGTGGACTTCCCCGACCCGTTCTCCCCCACGAAGCAGGTCACGCGGGCCGACAGATCGAGCGACGGCAGGGTCTGGATGGCCGGGACGGAGAAGGGAAACGCCGCGTCGCCGGGGGGCGACGCGCGCTTCAAGCCGACACGCAAGAGGTGGGGCACCGCCTATTGATGGCGCGGCACCGGTGGAGAGTCAACGCTGAGGCGTAGCCACCTGCCGCGGGTACAACTTGAGGTGCGCACCACCCCAAGCCGCATCGCCTTGCTGGCGGCGCTGACCGCGCTACCCGGCCCCGCCGCCAGCCAAGTGGGCGCTGGCGACTCGGTGGTTTATCGCTTCACTCCCATCAGCCGTCTCGACGTCAAGACCGGCAAGGCCGGCCTGTTCGGCTTCGCGGGCCACGAGCACGTGATCCGCGCTCGCGGGTTTGCCGGGCGCGTCATCTACTATCCCGGCGCGCCGACGGCGTCACGCGTCGACCTCACGGTGCCAACCGACAGCCTGGAAGTCCTCACGCCCCCGGACACGGCGGAGATTCGCAAGGTGACCGAGGCAATGCGGACGGATATCCTCAAGGTGGAGCGCTATCCCACCATCTCGTTTACATCGAAGGCTGTGGCGGCGACGGACAGCGGGTTCCGCATCGTGGCCGAGCTCACGCTCGTGGGGCAGACGCGTGATGTGCCGGTGGACGTGCGGGTGGCGATGGGGTCGGACACGCTCCGAGCTTGGGCCTCGTTCACCGTGAAGCAGACGGATTTCGGGATCAGGCCGTTCCGCGGCGGTCCGGCGGGGACTGTCCGGGTCGCCGATCGGGTGACATTCGACATCGAGGCGGTGGCGGAGCGGGAGCCCTAGTTCCCTCGGAGGTATTGTCGGGCCGCCGCGAGCACCTGCTGCTGCACGTCGGCGATCGAGCCGTCGAGCGACGCTCCCGCGGCCCGCTTGTGTCCCCCGCCGCCGAATTGATGGGATAGCTCCGCCACATCCACGTCGCCCATGGAGCGGAAGCTCACTTTGATACGGCCGCTTGCGATCTGGCGGAACAACAGGGCGAGCCGGACGCCCGCGATCGAGCGGGGGTACTCCACGATGCCGTCCAGGTCGTCGGCGGTGGCCGCGTGGCGCTGCAGCGCATCGGGTGGCACGGTGACCCACGCGAGGCCGAGGTCCGGCTCCACCACCAGCGTTTGCAGCACTTCGGTCATCAGGCGCACTCGGCCCTCAGGGGCGCTCGCGTACACCGATTCGTAAATCGACTCGGGGTCCACGCCCCGCTCGAGCAGCGCCCCCGCGATCCGCAGGGCGCGAGGGCTCGTGTTCGCGAACCGAAACGCGCCCGTGTCCGTGAGGAGGCCCACGTACAGCGCCCGCGCCGCCTCGGGGGAGAGCGGCCAACCGACGGCGCTCGCGAAGTCGAACACCAGCTCGGCGGTCGCCGCCGCTTCCGGCGCCACGAGCCGTGGCCCGCCGGGGAGCGACCCCTGACTGACGTGATGATCGATACAGGCAACTGTGTGGGACTGCTTGATGGCGCGCTGCAGGTCGCCGAGCCGGCTCACTTCCGAGATGTCGAGCACGACGACCACGTCCGCCGCCTCGATCTCCTTCGCCGCCCGCTCCGAGCGGTCGGCCCCCGCGGGGAGCAGAAAGGCGAACCGATCGGGGACGGGCGTCGGGTTCGCAATCGCGGGCTCGAGGCCCCGCGCACCGAGCAAATGCCACAGCGCGACCTCGCTCCCCACACCGTCGCCGTCGGCGTTCACGTGCGTGGTGAGGGCGACCCGGCGGCCCGAGGTGAGCACGGCGGCGACGGTGTGGGCTGCGCTGGCGCGCTCCGGCGGGACAGGCACTCCATTCAGCATCACTACAAGATACGACGAACCAACGCGTAACACGAAGGCGTCACGCGAAACCGTCGCGACGAGTTCGCTAGACGCCTTTCTGCAGTACGGAGTGTTTGCGACCGTACCCGAAATAGATCGCGAGCCCGACCACGAGCCAGATGGCCAGCCGGATCCAGGTGTCGCCGGGCAGGGTCAGCATCAAGCCGAAGCAGCACACGATGCCCAGGATAGGGACGGCGGGAACCCACGGCGCGCGGAAGGGGCGGTGCAGATCGGGACGCTGGGACCTGAGGATCCACACCCCGGCGCACACCAGCACGAAGGCGAGCAGCGTGCCGATGTTGACCCACGTCCCCAGCAACTGCAGCGGCAACAACCCGGTGGCGAGGCAGACGGCGATGCCGGTGTAGATCGTCGAGAGATAGGGCGTGCGGAAACGGGGATGGACCTGGCCGGCCCACCGGCCGAGCAAGCCATCGCGCGACATCGAGTAGAAGACGCGAGACTGTCCCAAGAGCATCACCAGGATGACGGACCCAATGCCCAGGACCGCGCCGACGTCGATCGCGACGCGAATCCACCACGGCGCGCCGATCCGCTCCATCGCGTACGCCATCGGCGCGGGGAGGTTGAGCTCGCCGTAGGGGACCATGCCCACCAGCACGGCCGACACCACCACGTACAGCAACGTGCAGACCGCGAGTGAGCCGAGGATGCCGATGGGCATGTCGCGTTGGGGGTTCTTCGATTCCTGCGCCGCGGTCGAGACCGTGTCGAACCCGATGTAGGCGAAGAACACCAGGCCGGCGCCGCGCAGCACGCCCGACCAGCCGTAGGTGCCCCACTCCCCCGTGTTCGGAGGGATGAACGGCGTCCAGTTGGCCCTCCGCAGGTGCGACAGGCTGACGAGCACCACGAGCAGCACGATCGCGACCTTGAGGATCACGATGACGCTGTTGACCCGCGCGGACTCTCGGATCCCGATCACCAACACGGCCGACATCACGGCGACGATGAGGGCGGCCGGGAGGTTGATGATCGCGCCGGTCGGGTTCAGCCCCACGTGCGCGCATCCCGCGGCGTGAGCGGCCACCTGCGCGGCCGTGCACAACTGCGTGGGCGGCGCCGTGAGGCTCGCGGGAATCTGGACGCCGAACAGCCCCAGCAGGGACACGAAGTGGGCGGACCAGCCGACGCCTACGGTCGCGGCGCCGGCGGCGTACTCGAGCACCAGGTCCCACCCGATGATCCACGCCGCGAACTCGCCCATGGTGGCGTACGCGTAGGTGTAGGCGCTCCCCGCGACGGGCACGGCGCTCGCCATCTCGGCGTAGCACAGCCCTGCGAACGCGCAGGCGACGCCGACGAGGATCATCGAGAGCGGCACCGCGGGACCGGCGTACAGCGCGGCCACCTGCCCGGTGATCACGAAGATCCCCGCGCCGATGACGGCACCAATCCCGAGGGTGACGAGATTGAGGGGTCCGAGCGCCCGCACCAGGGCGTGCTCACCGGTGGCCTCCGCTTCGGCGCGGAGGGTCGCGATCGGCTTGGTGGCGAAGAGCGGCACGCCGCAATCTCGGCCGCCCCGCCCGCGCGGTGAACGGCCCGGGGACGAGCGGGATTGGGACGGGGACGAGCGGCGCTAGGAGGTGCTGGGCGCGAGCAGGTTGTCCCGGTAACGCCGGCTCAAGGTGACTCGCGTTCCCGTCTGGAGGATGATGATCGCGTCCCCGTGAAACCACGGTTGTAGCTCGCGCACGCGGTCGAGATTCACCACGGCGGACCGGTTGATGCGACGGAACCGCTCCGGATCGAGCCGCTGCTCGAGCGCCGTGAGGGTCGAGCGCAGCAGGTGCGTGCGATCGCCGACGTGCAGCCGCACGTAATTCTTGGCCGCCTCGATCCAGTCGACGTCCGCGGTACGCACGAAGAAGCTCCGGCCGTCGTCCTCGACCAGCAGGCGATCGGCCGGGCGCGCCACGCGGCGCTGCTCCAACGCGTGATGGTAATCGTAGGCATGGACCACTGCGACGATCGCCCAGTAGATCAGGACGTCCCAGTGAAAGAACAGGGTGAACTCGTCCACCAGCTTCTGCGCGAAGGGATACGGCTGGCCCGCTGCGGCGTGTAGCAGGTCCTGGATGCCGACGGCGGCGACGAGATGCAGCAGCGCGACATCGAGGCTTGCGCCGAGGTGAATGAAGAAGTGCCGGCCGAAGTTGGCGCGGTCCACCTGGAACCGCCGCGCGAGCCACACCACCACCAGGGAGAGCAACCCCCACAGATACCAAACGGGGAGGCTCGCCTCGAGTGCCTGTCCCCAGCCCCACGGGTCGGGACCGAGCCGCTGATGCGCGAAGTAGAGCTGCACGCTCGCGACCCCGCCGAGCAGCGTCCAGAAGCCGAACCACTTCATCGGGCGCATAGCCTGGGTGTCCGCTACGCGACGAGTCTCAGCCTCTGGACGCGAGCTTCGACTTCCGCACCCCGTAGCCGAAGTAGATCACGATGCCGACCACGAACCAGATGATCAGCCGCTCCCATGTCCGCCAGGGGAGCGCGACCATCAGGGAGAGCGCGGAGATGGCGCCGAGCGGCGCCACGATCCAGACCGCCGGCGTCTTGAAGGGCCGGGGCAGGTTGGGCTCGCGTACGCGCAGGAACAGCACCCCAGCCGAGACGATCACGAAGGCGAGCAGCGTCCCGATCGAGACCAGGCTGCCGGCCTCGCGGACGGTGAGGAGCGAGGCGACGAACGCGACGGCGATCCCCGTGACGATCGACGTGATGTAGGGGGTCTGGAACCGGGGGTGGACCTTGTTCACGATCTGCGGCAGCAAGCCGTCGCGCGACATCGAGTAGAACACGCGCGACTGGCCGAGCAACATCACCAGGATGACGGAGGACAGCCCGGCGATCGCACCCAGCTTGATCAGGGAAGCCATCCACCCCAACCCGGCGCGGTCGGCAGCGACCGCGATCGGATCGGGGACGTTCAGCTCCTTGTACGACGTCACGCCCGTCGCGATCCCCGCCACGAGGATGTAGAGCGCCGTACAGATCAACAGCGAGCCGATGATGCCGATCGGCATGTCCTTCTGCGGGTTCTTCGCCTCCTGCGCCGCGGTGCTCACCGCATCGAACCCGATGTAAGCGAAGAACACGATCCCCGCCCCCGTCATCACCCCCGACCAGCCGAACTCCCCGCGCGTCCCGGTGTTCGGCGGGATGAAGGGGTGCCAGTTGGCGGGGTTCACGGCATGCGCGGCGCCGATGATGAAGAGCAGCACCACGGCGACCTTCACGAACACGATGACGTTGTTGACGTTGGCTGACTCCTTGATGCCGATGACGAGCAGTGTGGTGATGATGGCGATGATGATGATGGCCGGGAGGTTGAACACCGCCGTCACGTGCGGCAGGGTGTTGGGGTCGATGCCGCGGGCGGACACGGTCTGTAACAGCGCGTCGGTCACCGCCTTCCAGCCCTGGTCGGGGATGTGGATGAGCTGCGTCCCTCGGGCGGCCGAGAGGGCCGCCGGCACGTCCAGGCCGATATCGTGCAGGAACGACACCACGTACCCGGACCAGCCGATGGCGACCGTCACGGCGCCGAGTGCATACTCGAGCACCAAGTCCCAGCCGATGATCCACGCGAACAGCTCGCCCAGCGTGGCGTACCCATAGGTGTAGGCGCTGCCCGCCATCGGCACGAGCGAGGCGAACTCCGAATAGCACAACGCCGCGAAGATCGAAGCGACGCCCGCCAGCACGAACGAGAGCACCACGGCCGGCCCGGCGTTGAGGGCCGCGACCGTGCCGGTCAGCACGAAGATCCCGGTCCCGATGATGGCGCCGATGCCCAGCATCGTAAGATTGAGCGCGCCGAGGGCGCGCTTCAGGGAGTGATCGGTCAGCGCCTCGGTCTGCAGGTCGGTGATGCTCTTGCGGCGGAGCAGATTCATGCGACCCTCGAGCGATGGGGGGAGCTACGGCCTGGGGACGGGCGCTAGAGTAGGCCCCGGCCCCCTAACCTGTCAAGGCGCGAGCCTCAAATGCTGTAGTTGGGTGCTTCGCGGGTGATCACGACGTCGTGCGGGTGCGACTCGCGCAGCCCGGCCGTGGTGACCTGGATGAATTCCGTGTCGGTCTGCAGCCCCCCGATGTCGCACACGCCGCAATAGCCCATGCCGCTACGCAGCCCGCCTGTCATCTGGAAGATCACGTCGGCGACGGGCCCCTTGTAGGGCACGCGGCCCTCGATCCCCTCGGGAACGAGCTTGGACGGCGAGACCTCGCCTTCTTGGAAGTAGCGGTCGCCCGATCCTTCCTCCATGGCGCCGAGACTTCCCATGCCGCGGATCACCTTGAAGCGGCGCCCTTCGAGCAGGAACGACTCGCCCGGGCTCTCTTCGGTGCCCGCCAGCATGGAGCCCATCATGACGCAGGCGGCCCCGGCGGCGAGAGCCTTGACGACGTCGCCCGAGTACTTGATGCCGCCGTCCGCGATGACGGGCACGTCGCCCGCGCCCTCGACCGCGTCGAGGATGGCGGTGATCTGCGGGACCCCGACGCCGGTCACCACCCGGGTGGTGCAGATCGAGCCCGGCCCGACGCCGACCTTCACCGCGTCCACACCGCGCTCGACCAGCGACCGCGCCCCCGCCTCGCTCGCCACGTTGCCGCCCACGATCTGCGCGTCGGGAAACGCCTCGCGCAGGCACGCGACCGCGTTGAGCACACCCTCGGAGTGGCCGTGGGCCGAATCCACGACGAGCACGTCGCAACCGGCGTCCAGCAGCGCCCGCGCGCGGGTCATCGCGTCCGGGGTGCCGCCCAGCGCCGCGGCGACGCGGAGGCGACCATGCTGGTCCTTGTTGGCGTTGGGGTGCCGGCGCCGCTTGAAGATGTCCTTGATCGTGATCAGGCCCTTGAGGATGCCCTGCTCGTCCACCACCGGCAGCTTCTCGATGCGGTGTTTCGCGAGGATCCGTTCCGCCTCGTCGAGCGTCGTGCCGACCGGCGCCGTGACGAGCCGCTCCTTCGTCATCGCGGCGCGGATCGGGCGGTCGAGCTCGCGCTCGAACTGCAGGTCGCGGTTCGTGATGATGCCCACCAGGCGCCCGCCGTCATCGACGATCGGGACGCCGGAGATGCGGAACCGCTCCATCAGCCGCACCGCCTCGCGCACCGGACGGTCCGGGCCCAGCGTGATGGGGTGGAGGATCATGCCCGACTCGCTGCGCTTCACGCGATCCACTTCCGCCGCCTGCCGGTCCACCGGCATGTTCTTGTGGACCACGCCGATCCCGCCCTCCCGCGCGATCGCGATGGCCATCTCGGCCTCGGTGACGGTGTCCATCGCGGCCGAGACGAGCGGGATATTGAGAGGAATGCCGCGGGTGAAGCGGGAGCGCACGTCCACGTTCCGGGGATGCACGCTCGAGTGCCGCGGAACGAGCAGCACGTCGTCGAAGGTGAGAGCCGTGCCGGGGCGGAAGGTTCCCATGGCGAAAGTTACCGGGGCGGCGGCGGTTCCTCAACCTTCTCCGCCGGCTTCTTGGCGGCCTCCTCCACGGCGGCCTTCCCCGCCGCCGCCACTTTCTCGAGCAGCTTCCCCGCTTTGCCCACCGCGTCCATCGTCCCTCGGATGATGTTGACCGGCACCCGCCCCGCCCGCAACGTGTCCTCGAGTGTCTCCGCTACCCTCTGGAACGGCGCCGCGCCGGCGGGGCGCTCGGCGTACTTCGATTCGAGGAACTCGACGTAGTCGAGCACCAGGTAGGCCTTGTCCTCGGGCAGCGTGTCGAGCTTGCGCAACATGCGATCCCGCAGGATCTCGTTCATGGCAGCGTCTCCAGCGACATGAGGTCGAGCACCGGGTTGCCGAGGAACCGGGTGCGCCCCGCGCGCACGCGGGCGGTGACCTGGACGGTGGCGAGCGGGGTGAGGGCATCGAGCTGGGCGCGCTTCCCGTCCGGGACCACCACGTACACGAAGCCGCGCTCCGGCAGAGGCCCACGCGCGAGCAGGTACGTGGCGCCGTTCGGGATGTCGGGCCGGAGCTCGTCAGCTTTCTGCTGCGCGATGAATTGGAGGGTCCACCGGATCACCTGCCCCACGTAACGCTGCGGATCGGTACGCAGCTCGGCCGCGGTGACACCGACCAGCACCCCGGGCGGCGCCGCCTGCAAATCCGCGCTTCTCACCCAGCCGTCGATCTCGACCCGCGTCCAGTCACCCGAGCGCCCCAGCACCTTGAGCGGCGCCGATGGGGCCAGCGTCCCCGACGGCGGGCCCTCGGGCGTGCGATAGAGCACCGTGCGCCGGGCCGGCTCGACGCGGGAAGGATCGGGAGCGGTGGCACCAGTATCCCCTCGGCTGACCCCGGGCCGTTGGCCCGGGGGCCCCTCATCCCCGGGGCTCCGCCCCGGGGTCAGCCGCGCCGGAGCGGTGTCCGAGGCGCCCGCTGCGCCTGAGGTCGCCACCGGCGCGACCGCTTCCACGTCGCCCCGTTGCACCCAACCGGTGCGCGTCACGTGCACCCAGCGATCCGTGCCGCCCTCCTTGAGCTTCGAGAGCAGGAACCCCTGCGGCAGCCGGCCCACCAGCGCGCCCGCCGGCGCGGAGCGGAGGTTTTCCTCGGGCGCGCGGATGACCACCAGATCGAATCCAGCGCGCGGCGTCGGACCGACCGATGTCGCGAAGATCCAACCCTCGAGCGTCACACCGATCCAATCGCCCCCCCCCGCCTCTCCACCCGAGACTTGGGCGCCGCGCGCGAGCCGGGCCAGGCGCTTGCCCCCCGCCTCCTGAAAGAACCAGGCGCCGTCGCTGGTGATGCGGTACCCTGCCTGGCCGGCGAGCGGCGCACCCAGAGCGGGGATCGAGAGACACACGACAACTGGAAGGGCGTGGAGGGCTCGGCTAGATTGCATCGCTCTCAATATGGCAAAGAGGCATGGGCCGCGCACCCCGGTCGTCCTGATCGTGCTCGACGGCTGGGGCTTCCGTCCCGGCCGGGAGGGCAACGCCATCGAGCTCGGCGACACGCCCACCTGGCACCGTCTCTGGGCGAACGCGTCGCGCACGCTCCTCAACGCGTCCGGCTTGGCCGTGGGACTTCCCGCCGGACAAATCGGCAACAGCGAAGTAGGCCACCTGAATCTCGGCGCCGGGCGCGTGGTGCCGCAGGACATCGTGCGCATCTCGCAGGCCATCGAGTCCGGTGAGTTCTTCCAGCTGCCGCCGCTCGTCGAGCTGTGCCGCGGCGTGAAACAGCGTGGTGCCACGCTCCACCTCATCGGCTTGATCGGGAACGGCGGCGTGCACGCCCTCGACCAGCACCTCCTCGCCGCGATCGCGCTCGCCCATCGACACGATGTGCCGGTCGCAGTACACGCTTGGCTCGACGGGCGCGACACACCGCCGCAGTCGGCGCTCGGGTTCATGCAGGAGCTGCTTGAGGGGATCGGGGATCGGGGATCGGGGATGGGAGGCCGCGGGGGCCGACCCCCGACCCCCGACCCCCGAGCCCCTGTCATCTCCACCGTCGTCGGCCGCTATTACGCCATGGACCGCGACAAGCGCTGGGAGCGCACCAAGATCGCCTACGACGCGATGGTCCACGGCGTGGGCGAGCCCGTCCCGGATGCGCTCACGGCGATCCGCGCGGCGTACGACGCCGGCGAGACGGACGAGTTCGTGAAGCCGCGCATCATCACCGGCACGCCCCGCATCCGCAGCGGCGACGGGATCTTCTGCTTCAATTTCCGCGCCGACCGCATGCGGCAGATCGTGCGCGCCCTCGCGGTCGACGGCTTCGACGCGTTCGAGACCGGCGCCCGGCCGACGGTGCAGCTCGTCACGATGACGCGGTACGACGAGACTTTCCCGTTCCCGATCGGCTTCGGGCCGATGGTACTTTCGCAGATCGTCGCCCAGGTGCTGTCCGACCACGGCAAGACCATGTTCCGCACCGCCGAAACCGAGAAATACGCCCACGTCACGTACTTCTTCAACGGCGGCGTGGAGACGCCCTACCCGGGCGAGGAGCGGCTGCTGGTCCCGTCACAGAAGGTGGCGACCTACGACCTGATGCCGGAGATGAGCGCTCCCGGCGTCACCGACGTGCTCTGCCGGGCCATCACGGCCCGCCACCACGACTTCATCCTGTGTAACTACGCCAACGGCGACATGGTCGGGCATTCCGGGGTACTACGCGCGGCGGTGCAGGCCGTCCAGACCGTGGACCAGTGCCTCACGCGCGTCCTGAAGGCCGCCGAGCAGGCCAACGCGACGCTGCTCGTGACGGCGGACCACGGCAATTGCGAGCTGATGATCGATCCGACCACGGACGGCCCGCACACCGCCCACACGACCAACCCCGTCCCGTTCCTTATGGTAGGGGACGGCGCGAACGTACCGCTCCGCCACGGCAGCGCCCTGTGCGACGTCGGACCGACCGTGCTGCGGATGCTCGACATCGAACCACCGCCCGAGATGACGGGGCGGGACTTGAGAGAAACGGACTGAGCGATGGAACGATGGAACGATGGCACGTGGTGTCGCGGGCGCCGGTGGGGCGCGATGGTCCTGCTCCTGGCCATCGTTCCATCGTTCCGTCTGGCCGCCCAAGTGGGCCACGATCCGAGCCATTCCCCGTACCGCGACGTCCGTCGCGGCGCGACGCTGGTCCTGACCTTCGGGCACTTAGGCGGCTCGCGCGGCGGACCCGGCGTGGGCATCTCGGACGGCCCGACCGGAGGACTCCGCTATGAGGCGTCGTTCGGCGCGCTCGGCGCCGCGCTCGGGATCGCGTACGGCCACACGACGCGGTTCGTCGTCGATCCGACCAAGGATTCCGTGTCGCGCAAGAGCGGCCCCTTCGACACCGATGTGGTGCTCGCCGATGCGGCGCTCCAGCTCTCGCTCACCGGCCGCAAGACGTGGCACGGCCTCGCACCCTACGTGGGCGGCGCCCTGGGAGTCGCCGTCGGCGGCGGCTCCCCCCCCGACCCGAGCGGCTACAACTTTGGCAACAAGCTCACCCTGGCGCCGCAGGCCGGCGTGCGGTGGTATCCCGCACGACGCGTGTCGGTGCGAGCCGACTTCCGGCTGGTGCTCTGGAAGCTCCGCTACCCTCTCGGGTACAAGCAGCCGTCCCCCGTGGATGGCGGCCGCGTCCTCCCGCTCGACGCCTCGCTCGACGAGTGGACCAGCCATCCCTGGATCACCATCGGCCTGGGATGGACTTTCTAGGAGAGGGACTGCGGCGCGCGCTCGCCCTCATCGTCCAGGGCGACGCCGAGGTGACGGGCGTCGTGCTGCTCACCCTGAAGGTCGCCGTGACCGCGACGGCCATCGCCTGTACCCTCGGTCTCCCGCTCGGCTTCTTCCTGGCGACGCGCCCATTCTGGGGCCGGCGCGCGGCATTCACGCTCGTCAACACGGCGCTCGCCTTCCCCACCGTCGTCACCGGCCTGCTGGTCTTCGGGTTGTTGTCCCGCCGCGGCCCGCTGGGCGGACTGGGGTGGCTGTATACGTGGCAGGCGATCGCCGTCGGCGACGTGCTCATCGCCTTGCCGATTGCCGCGGCTCTGTCCGCGGCCGCGGTCCAGGGCGTCGACCCCCGCATCCGCCGCACCGCCCAGACGCTGGGCGCGTCCGCCTGGCGCACGGCCTGGGCGGTGGCCCGGGAAGCGCGGTTCGCGCTCGGCGCGGTGATCACGGCCGCCTTCGGCCACGTCATCGCGGAGATCGGCTCCGCCATGATCGTGGGTGGGAATATCCGCGGCTCGACCCGCACCCTGACCACCGCGATCGCGCTGTACACCGGGCAGGGCGAATTCGGCCTGGCGCTCGCGCTCGGTATCATCCTGCTGGTGCTCGCCCTGCTCGTGAACGTCGTGCTGCAGGTGCTCCAGGGCAAAGCCCATGCTTGAGCTCGTAGGCGTGCGGCACCGCTACGACGGCCGCGTGGTGCTCGACCTGGCGCGCTTCGAGGTCCCGCCCGGCGCGCTGATCGCCATGGTGGGGCCCAACGGCTCCGGGAAGAGCACCCTGCTCCGGCTGCTCGCCTTGCTCGAGCCACCGACTGAAGGCGAGGTGCGGCTCGACGGCAGGCCGGTGTCCGGCGGGCCGGCGCGCGCCCGGCCCGACGCGGCGCTGCGTCGGCGGGTGACGCTGGTGGAGCAGCGCCCGATCCTGTTGCGGGGCACCGTGCGCGATAATCTCGGGTTCGGGTTACGGGCACGTGGGATGAGACGCGCGGACGTGAACCGGGTGACGGAAGCCGTCGCGGCGCGGTTCGGCGTTACGCCGCTGCTCGAACGCCATCGTCACGAGCTCTCCGAGGGAGAGGTGCAACGTGTGGCGGTGGCCCGCGCCCTGGCGCTCGAGCCCGAGGTGCTGCTACTGGACGAGCCCGTGAGCTCGGCAGATCGCGCCGCGGCGCAGACCCTGTACGGCGCGCTCGCGGAGGAGCGCCGGCGGCGGCCGCTCGCGATCTGCCTCGCCTCCCACCAGCTCGAGGACGCCTACCGCTGGGCGGACGACGTGCGCGCCCTCGCCGACGGGAAGTTGTCGCCCGTCACGCCGGAGAACCTGTTTCGCGTGGAGTTACCGGCCTGGGTCCCCGGCTCGGGCGACCTGAGGCACGTGCGCGTCGGGACGGTCGAGATCGCCGTGATGACCGACAAGGCGGGCCCCGCGATCCTAGCAGTGCCCCCCACCGACATCTTCGTAAGCCGAGAGCCCCTGCCGTCGTCGGCGCGGAACGTGTTCGCCGGGCGAGTGACGCGGCTCTCCCGGCAGCGGCCGGGCGCCGTACACGTCACCGCGGACGTGGGTGTGGAGCTCGTGGCGATGGTGACCGAGGAGGCCGCCCGGGACCTCCAGCTCGCCCCGGGCGGACCTGTGGTGTTCGCATTCAAGGCCAGCGCGGTGCGGGTGTTCTAGGGATGCCGATCAGCTATCTTACGCGTATAGTTGAGTTTACCGCGACGCACCGCATTCGGCGCGCCGACTGGTCGGTCGACCGCAACGCGGCCGAGTTCGGCAAGGCAGCCGTCGACCACAGCCACCGTTACCAGTGTCGCGTCACAGTGAAGGGGGCGCTGCAGCCGGAGGCGAGCGGGGTGACCAGCCTGGTCGCGCTCGACGCCCTACTCGCCGAAGAAGTGACCCGGCGGCTCGACGGGCGGAACATCAATGAGGCGCTGCCCGAATTTGCGGACGGCCGCCGTCTCGCGACCGGTGAAGCGCTGGCGGTGTACTTGTGGGAACGACTCGCCCCGCGACTGCCCGAGGGCGTGAGATTGCACGCCGTGCGAATCCAGGAGGGCCCGCACATCTATTCCGAGTACTATGGCGAACCGTGACCAGCAATCCCCGCCCTCACGGGCGGGGCCATCTCCCATCGCCCCGGGCGTCAGCCCGGGGACCCCGGAGGCGCGCACCCCCGGTTCGCGTCGCGGCCGCATGCTCGCCGAGTCGGCCGCGGTCGAGGAGTGGCTGGTCTGGCTCGAGGTGAATGGTGAGCCGGCGGTCACGTGGATGTGCACACCCGGCCAGCTCGAGGAGCTGGCGACGGGGTGGCTCCACGGCGAGGGGTACATCGAGTCGCTGGACGACCTCATCAAGCTCCGCCCCTGCGCCACCGACCTCGGCTTCTGGGCGGAAGTGAAACCGGAGCGCGTGACGCTCGTGAAGGGCGAAAGCCGTCGACGCGTCCTCGCGTCGGGGTGCGGCGCGGTCTCCACGTTCCTCGCCGACCCGCAAGCGGTGCAGCACGCGTCCGCGCGGGGCGAGCCGCCCCCGGCCGAGACGCTGCGGGCGCTCTTCAAGGAGCTGTTCGCCCGCGGCGCGCGCTACAACGAAACCGGCGGTATCCATGCCGCCGCGCTCACCGACAACACGGCGCTCGAGTTCCATGCCGAAGACATCGGACGACACAACGCCGTGGACAAGGTGATCGGCGCCGCGGTGATCGCGCGGCAGCCGATCGCGGGCCGGGGGCTGCTCGTCACGGGCCGAATCTCGGCCGAGCTCGCGTACAAGGCGGCGCGCGCCGGGCTCGCCTACGTTGCGACCCCGAGCGTGCCGTCGACCCTCGCGCTCACCATCGCCCAGCGATCCGGCATGGTGCTGGTCGGGCGGGCGGTGAGTGGAACGCCGCACATCCACCGGCCGGAGACATGACCCCGGAGGCGCTGGGCGCCCTCCTCCGGGAAGCGAAGACCATCGCGGTCGTCGGACTGTCGCCCAAGCCGTGGCGGCCCAGCCATCAGGTGGCTCGCTATCTCCAGCGGGCGGGGTATCGGATCGTGCCGGTGAACCCCGGGCACGACGCCGTGCTCGGCGAGCGGAGCTACCCATCGCTCACCGCCGCGGCCGCCGCGCACTCGATCGACGTGGTGGACGTGTTCCGGCGCGGCGAGCTAGCGGGGCCGATCGTGGACGAGGCGATCGCCCTGAAGCCTCGGCTGATCTGGCTGCAAGTCGGCGTGGTGGACCCGGCGGCGGGGGCGCGTGCCGCCGCGGCCGGGATCCCGTGCATCATGGACCGCTGTCTCATGGTCGACCACCAGCAACTGCTCGAGGTGTGATGCGCCGACGGCTCGCAGTCACGGTCATGCGTCGATGAACCCTCGGACACGCCCGCGTCCGACGCTCCTGACGCTCGTTTGCCTGGCCGCTGCCCTCCCGCACCAGGCGACCGCCCAAACCGGGTCCCAGCCCAACCTCGTGCTGACGCTCGCCGCGGGGGTCGCGGACGGCGCCAGTCTGTGGACGGTCCCCCGGCAGCCGTTCTGCCCAGTCTACTCAGGTGGGTCGTGCGCCGGGCCCAGCGACACGTTGCGCCTGGCGCGCGAGCAGAGCTCGAGCATCACCATCGGCGCGGCGGTGAGCTACTTTCCCGCCCCGAGCGTCGGGATCCAAGCCGAGATGGCCTACCTCGGCTTGCCGCTGAGCGACGCCTGCACCGTGCTCAACGCGTCGCCCAGCCAGCCGAGCCGGCAACTGTGTGCCAACATGCAAGGGGCGTCGCATTCCACGGGCGCGATCTCGTTCGCGGCGAGCGCGCTGGTGCGCGCGGCGTCCCGCGGCCAGCTCAGCCCGTACCTGCGCGGCGGGGTCGGACTCGTCACCTTCGATCACAGCCCGATCGAACTCGTGGGTGTCGACAGCGCCGGACCCAACTCGTATCAGGTTTACATCGACGACTCGCCCCAGCGGATCGCTCTGAGCTTCGTCGCGGGCGCGGGCTTCACCGTGGCGCTCGGCCCCGCCTACCGGTTTCGCTTGGAGGCCCGCGACGCCATCACCCGCTTCCAGCGTGTCACCGGCCCATCGGACGCATCGCTCGTCCCCCCCACGGGCGCCAAGTTCTTCCACCACTTCGTACTGACGATGGGACTCGATGTGGTGCTCGAGCACAAGCGGGGGCGCCGCTACTGACCGTGCGCGCCGCCGTCCTCGCCGGCGGCGCCGCCCGCCGCTACGGCGGGCGACCCAAGGGTCTCGTCGAGCTGGGCGGTCGCCGCATCCTCGATCGCGTCGTGGACGCGGTGCAGGCGGTCGTGGGCGAGCCACCACTCCTCGTCGCCAACGCTCCGGACGCACCCACCTGGCGGCCCGATCTCCGCACCATTCCCGACGTCCGTCCGGGGTGCGGCAGCCTGGGAGGCATCTACACCGCCGTCGTCTCCGGCGCGGGGGAGGCGCCCGACGCAGTGCTGTGCGTCGCGTGGGACATGCCGTTCGTCAGCGCCGAGCTGCTGCGGGCGTTGCTGCTCGGGGCGCCGGGCCATGACGCCTTCCTCCCCGAAAGCGATTCGCGCCGCGGCGTGGAGCCGCTGTGCGCCGTCTACGGCCCGGCCTGCGGAGCCGCCATCGAGCGCCAGCTTGCGCGCGGGGACCTCAAGGCGATCGGCTTCCACGCGGACGTCAAGGTCGGTACACTACCCCTCGAGCGGGTCCGCGCTTTCGGCGAGCCTGCCATGCTGTTCTTCAACGTGAACACCCCCGAAGACCTGGAGCAGGCGGAGACCCTTTGGCGGCGACGCGGATGATCTCGATCATCGGCCGCAAGAACGCCGGCAAGACCACGCTGCTGGTCGCCGTGGCCGCGGAGCTCGCGCGCCGCAAGTTCCGCGTCATGACCATCAAGCACGGCACCCATCCGGCCGACCTGGACCAGCGGGGCAAGGACACGTGGCGGCACTGGCACGAAGGGAAAGCCGAGCGCGTCCTGATGGAGGCGCCCGGGGAGCGGGTGCTGTTCGAGCGCACGGCCCAGGAAGCCGATCCGATCGCACTCGCCCGGCGCTACCTCGACGGGGCGGAAATCGTGCTGGTGGAAGGCTTCAAGCGCGCGCGGCTGCCCAAGATCGAGGTGTACCGCCTCGCCGCGGGCCCCGAGCCGATCTTCGACGCGAAGCTGCACCAGTCGGGCGAGTGGGTCGCGATGGTCACGGACAATCCGGCCTACCGTGCCGAGTTCCCGGTGTTCCGCTTCTCGGACACCGCGTGGCTGGTGACCCTGGCGAACCTCGCGTGGGACCGGGCCAAGATCCTCGCGCCATGACATGCTGACCCCGACGGAAGCGGCTCGGACCATCCTCGACCATGTGGCGCCGCTCCCGACCGAGCGCCGGGCCCTGAAGGAGGCGCTCGACCTAGTGCTGGCCGAGGACGTACGCAGCCCGATCGATCTGCCAGCCTCGGATAACTCGGCGATGGACGGCTACGCCGCGCGTGCGGCCGACGTCGCCGACGCGGGGCGTGGGAGCAGTGTGACGCTGACGGTGATCGAGAGCGTTCCCGCGGGGCGATTCCCCACTAAGACCGTCGGCCCGGGCGAGGCGACCCGCATCTTCACCGGCGCGCCGCTCCCCGCCGGCGCGGACAGTGTGATCCGTCAGGAGGACACGGAGCCGCTCGCCGGTGGCCGCGTAGTCGTGCGCGATGGTCGGGACGCCGGGAAGAACCTCCGCCGGCGCGGCGAAGACATCCGCAAGGGCGACGTCGCGCTGTCCGCGGGCGCCGCGCTCGGCCCCGCCCAGCTGGGCGTACTCGCGTCGATCGCCCACGGCACCCCGCTGGTGCACCGACCACCGCGCGTCGCGTTCATGGGGTCCGGGGACGAGATCGTGGACCTGGATCGGACCGCGGAGATCCTCGCCGGCCAGAAAACGGCGACGTCCAACTCCTACACATTGTTCGGGATGATCCGGCGGGCTGGCGCCATGCCGCTCGACCTGGGCGTGGCCCGCGATACCAAGGAAAGCCTGCGGGACCATCTCACGGGCGCGGCGGACGCCGACCTGCTCATCACTACCGCGGGCGTGAGCGTCGGGGAGCACGACCTGGTGCGCGAAGTGCTCCGCGAGCTCGGCTGCGACATGAAGCTGTGGCGCATCGGGATGCGCCCGGGCGCACCCGTCGGGTTCGGGCTGCTCGCGGGGAAGCCGTGGATCGGGCTGCCGGGCAACCCCGTGAGCACGATGGTCACGTTCGAGCTGTTCGTGCGGCCCGCGATCCGCAGGATGCTGGGGCACGCACTACCGTTCCGCCGCACCGTGCCGGTGTGCGTAGGCGAGCCCATCGCCCTGGGTCCCCGGCTACGGCACTTCCTGCGCGCTGTTGTCAAGCCGGAAGGCGCCGGCGGGGGACTGGTGGCGCGCTTGACGGGCCCGCAGGGTTCCGGCATCCTCACGTCCATGGCCCGCGCCAACGCGCTGTTGATCGTGCCGGAAGACCGGCCCGCGGTCGCCGCTGGGGAAACGCTCGCGGCGCTGCTGCTGGATGATCCTCACCACGTCGCCGAGGCACCCTTCTAGGTGGCCGGCCACCCGCAGCTGAATCGCGGGCTCCGCCTGCTCGGAGCCCTGGCGTTGATCGGGCTGGTGCACTGGTTGAACCTCAAGACACCGCCCGCGTTCCGCCTCGACGCCCTGTACGTCATCCCGGTGTTGCTGGTGGCCTGGCACGAAGGTCTCGGGTGGGGCATCGGGTTCGCGGGGGCTACGTCGCTGCTGCGGTTCCTGGTCGGCATCGACCAGATGCCGGCGGAAACGCCGATGGTGGCCCGTCTCGTGAACGAGCTCGCGTACCTCGCGGTCGTAGCCGTCGCGATCACGGGGCTGTCCCAGTTACGCCGCATGCAAGCCCAGCTCCAGCTGCTCGCCACGCACGACCCACTCACCAATGTGCTCAACGCGCGCGCCTTTTCGAATGAACTGGCCCAGGAGCTGAGCCGGAACCGCCGTTACGGCCGGCCGCTCGCGTTGATCTATCTGGACTTGGACGACTTCAAGGCCGTCAATGACGCGCACGGTCACGCCACCGGCGACGCGGTGCTGCGCCTTGTGGCCGACGCCATCCAGGGCGCGGTGCGCCAGGCCGACCTGGTGGGCCGCCTGGGCGGGGACGAGTTCGCCGTGCTGATGCCTGAGACCGAAGGCACCGTCGCCCACGCGGCCGCTAATCGGCTCGCCGGCGGGATCCGGACGGTGTTCCGCGGCACGCCGTCCGTCACCGCCAGCATCGGCGTCGTGTCGGTCACCGGGAGCGAGGCGGGCACCGACGAGCTGTTACGTAAGGCGGACCAGGCGATGTACCAGGCGAAGCGCGGTGGCAAGGACCGAGTGGTGCAGGTGGTCCTGTGACGAGCCTGAGCGGCTAGCTCAGCGGCCGGCGGTGGGCGCTATCCCTCTGGGAAGCGAAGGCCATCCGGTGTGATGCGAAACCCTTCCGCGGGGGAAATGCGGCGGTCCGCCCCAGAGTTCCGCCGATTGGTTACGCGGCGATCGGCACCGTTGCGGCGCTCGAACGGAACCGGGATCGATTCACGTCGCCGCTCGCTCACGATGCGGCGCCCGAGATCCCGCCGGCGATCCCAACCACGCCGTCGAGGGTGCTCCCGAGACTGCTCTCGCAGGATATGGTCGTTTGCCACGTGAAGCCCCTTCCCCAGCTTGCCTTGGACCGCGCCTCTCGAGCCCCCACCTGATATGCCGGCCGTGCATAACCGGGGCCACTTCTTGGCCTGCCAGCTTGATAGGCTATCTCGTTACTGTGATTGTGGTTGTCGTGTGACCCAAGAATTGGGTCGCAGGCTCGTTGCACTAAGATTGTGCCGCCGGTTCCACCACTGATGCAGCGCCGCCAACGCAGCGCGGCGCTGGGCCGGGGCCTACATCCGCTTGTACTTGGGCCCACTGCCTCCCTCCCGCGGAGTCCAGCGGGGTCCCAGTATGTCCGTCGCTTTACAATCGACGCAGTTCGGTGCGTTCACCCGCAGCGTCCCATCCACCCTTTCATAAACACCCGCGGGGCACATGTGCGCGTAGAACGTCGCCGCATCGGGCGGCACGTCCGGTCCCACGATCAGGTGCGTGGGGGTCGTGTCGCGTGTCGTGTTGCCGGACTTGAAGACGCCGTCCACCTTGCTGAAGGTGAGCGTGCCATCCGCGACGCGCGGCTCGTCGCGCCCCGCCCCCCCCGCCAGCCCGGTGCGGCGCGGCACCGCGGCGTCCGGCTGCATTGCGATCTTGCGGCTGGGAAACCGCCCTCCAGTGAGCGTCATCAGCCCGGCCTTAAGCCCGCCGGTGTAGAAGCCGTCCTTGAAGGCGAGCCGCATGTTCCGGGTGCGGTACAGGTCCTGCATGATGAAGGACGCATTCACCGCGCGATCGTACTCAGCGAGCTGAACGGCCGACGCCTGCTCGCTCCGCAGCGCGGCGAAGATAGCGCGCGCCGCGAGGATCCCCGACTGCACCGCGTAGTGGATCCCCTTGAGCGACGGCACGTCCACGAAGCCAGCCGAGTCGCCGAGGATCACGACGCCGTCGCCCGAGCGCCGCGCCGGCACCGAGTAGTAGCCGCCCTCGGGAATGGTCTTCGCGCCCCACTCGACCATTTCCCCCCCCTCGAGGTAGCGGCAAAACAGGGGGTGGAGCTTCATGCGCTGAAACAGGCTGTGGATGTCGAGCGTCCCATCCCGGTAGTCGAGTCCCACCACGAGTCCGAGCGCGACGAGGTTCGGCGCGAGCGGGTAGAGGAAGCTTCCCCCGAAGGCATCGCGCGGCAGCGGCCAGCCGAGCGTGTGGACGATCCTGTCGAGCGGCCGCTTGGTTTCCCAGATCTCTTTGACGCCGAGCGCGAAGATCTGCGGGTTCTCCGCCGGCACCTGCTGCCACTCGGACCACGCCTGCGACAGCATGCCCCGCGTCCCCTCGGCGAGCGCGGTGACTTTGGCGACGAGGTCGTTTGGGGCTACGTAGTTCGCGAGCGGCCGCCCGTCCCGGTCGAGCCCTGCGGCCGCGGTGCGGACACCCACGACGCGCTGACCCTCCACGAGGAGGCTGGCCGCGGGGAAGCCCGTGAACACGTTCACGCCCAAAGCTTCGGCCTGTTGGCCCAGCCAGCGGACGATCTCGCACAGCGAGGCGACGTAGTTGCCCTTGTTGCGCATGGTTGGCGGGGTCGGAAGGCGCAGTCGGCCTTCGGCCGTCAGCAGATACACCGCTTCTTTGCGAACCGGCGCGCGGAATGGAAAGTCCGAATCGGGCAGCCCGGGGAACAGCTCGCGAAGCGCTCGCGGGTTGACCACCGCTCCCGAGAGACAATGCTCGCCCAGGGCCGCCGCCTTCTCCAGCACTCCGATGTTCAGCTCCGCGCCCCCCCCCCGCTTGGCGAGATTTGCCAACTCGATCGCGCACGCCAGCCCCGCCGGTCCCGCGCCGACGATCAGCACGTCGAGCTCCGTCCGGTCGCCGGCGCCCGGAGAACCGTGCTTGAGAATCAGTCGGTCCGTCGGCAGCGGCGGCTGATAGACCGCCGGAACGAACGGCTCCCTGCTCGCTGCTCGCTCAGCCATGTAGCTTCTTGATCTCTTCGGTCAGTTTCGGAACCACCTCGAACAAATCGCCCACGACCCCGTAGTCGGCCACCTTGAAGATCGGCGCGTCCCTATCCTTGTTGATCGCGACGATCACCTTCGACGTGCGCATCCCGGCCAGGTGCTGGATCGCGCCCGAGATGCCGACCGCGATGTATAGGGTGGGGCTCACGGTCTTCCCGGTCTGGCCCACCTGGTCGGCGTGTGCCCGCCAGCCCGCGTCCACGACGGCGCGCGAGGCGCCGACTGCGGCGCGCCCCCCGAAGGCGGCCGCGAGCTGCTCCAGCAGCTTGAAGTTGGCGGGCTCCCTCAAACCGCGGCCGCCCGAGATCACGATCGCTGCCTCGGCGACGTCGAGCGCGCCCGCCGCGGCGTGCTTGATGCCCGTGACGACGACACGACCTACCGGTGCGTCCACCGCTGCTGTCTCGGCGCTTCCCGCGCGGGGGCGCTGCACGGCAGTGAACACGTTGGGTCGGAGGGAGACGATTGCCGGCCGCGCCGTCAGCTTGAGCTTGAGCAGTGCCCTCCCCGCGTAGACGGGATGGACCACCGTCACGGCACCGCCCTCGACGGCGATGTCCGTGATGTCCTGCGCGAGCGGGACTCCCAGCCGGGCAGCGACGCGGGGGGCAAGGTCGCGCCCCGTCGCGCTCGCCGCGAAAACGACCGCCCCGTACCCGCCCGCCTTCGCTCGGTCGGCGATCACGCGTGCGTGGCCCTCCGGGGCGTAGTGCCCGAAGGCAGGGTTGGTGAGCGTGATCACCTTGTCCGCCCCGAATCCGCCGAGCTGGTCCGCACCCGCCACCGTGCCGGCGGCGATCACCAGCGCATCGACGCGGGCGCCCCCCCCGCCTTGGCCGAGCGCGTCGGCCAGCCGCCGCGCGCCGGTGACGACTTCGTTCGAGACCTTGCGTAGCGTGCGCTCGCGCTGCTCCAGCACGGCGAGGACGTCGTTCACAGCACCTTCGCCTCGTCGCGCAACAGCCGGAGCAGCTCCGGCACTGCTGCGGAGCCCTCCCCCACGACCCTGCCATCCTTGCGCTGTGGCGGCGGGCTCAGGGCCAGGACTTCCAACGACCCCGCCCCGAGCGCCGTGGGTTTGACCTCAAGCGGCTTTTTCTTTGCTGCCATGATGCCCTTCAAGGCGGGATAGCGCGGCTCGTTGAGTCCCTTGTCGGTGGTGAGCACGGCTGGCAGGGGGAACTCCACCACCTCCACGCCGCCCTCGATCTCCCGTTCGGCGGTGCCCTTGCCGCCGGCGATCTCCAGGTGGGCGATAGCGGTCACGCACGGCAGATCGAGCAGTTCCGCCACCATGGGGCCGACCTGATGGTTGTAGTCGTCGATCGCCATCTTGCCGAACAGGACGAGATCGTAGGCACCGGCCTTGAGCTCGGCCCCGAGTGCCCGTGCGACCTCGAGCCCGTCCGCGGGAACGCGATCGGCCTGCAGCAGGATGCCCCGGTCGGCGCCCATGGCGAGCGCGGTGCGGATCGTCTCTTGCGCGGCCGGGGGGCCGAGCGACACGATGACGACCTCACCGGCACCGGCGTGCTCTCTGCGCCGCAGGGCCTCCTCGACCGCGAATTCGTCGTACGGGTTGAGGATAAACTTGACGCCCGCCTCGTCGAGCGACTTGCCATCCGAGGCGATCTTGACGCGGGTCTCGGAATCGGGGACCCGCTTCACGCATACGGCGATCTTCATGCGGGAGTCATCAGCTTCGGTTGTCAGTCGTCAGATCCGCCGCAAGGCGCAAGCCGCAAGCGGCTCATAGTTGTAAGTGCGCAAGAAAGCAAACTTGGCCACTTGCCTCTGGCAACCGCTTGCGGCTTATGGCTTACGCCTTCAGAAGTCCGTACTCACGCTGAGCTGTAGGTGTCGCGGCAATCCCGGCGTCACCCAGCGCTGGATGGGAGCACCGGGCAGCGTCGGATTCGGCGCGTAGGTCCCGAAGCTCACGTACCGGCGGTCGAGCACGTTGCGCACCATCCCGCGCAGCTCGAACTCGCGCCAGTCGATCGTCAGCGACGCGTCGGCGACGGCATATTCGGAAAGCCGCCGCGTGGCGTTCGCTTCGTCGCCGCGCAACCACTGGCGCCCGACGTAGCGAGCGTCGATCCCCGCGCGGATCGAGGGGCGACAGCACGTGGCTCGCCCGGTCACCGGGAACGAGATCCCGGCATTGGCACGGTGGTCCGGCACGAGCGGCAGGACGTCCCCGGGGCGCACCGTCTCGCCCGCCGGATCGCGCGTGGTGGCGAGCACGGCGGTGGTTTGGTACGTCGCGACCGTGTAGCCGTAGTTCGCGTACACGCGCAGGCCGCTGGGGGCGGTCCATTGTAGCGCCAGCTCGAGGCCGTTGCGCCGCGTCCCGCCGATGTTCTGAAAGTAGCCCCCCGTGACGCTGGAGGCGATGAAGAAGATGTCGTCCCGCACGCGCGTCGAGTACACGTTGGCGCTCGCCTCGAGGCTGGGGTGCGACGCGTGGTAGCGCCAGCCCAGCTCGGACGTCGTCGCTACAACGGGCCTGAGGGCGGGATCGGGGCCGAGGGCGAACGGCAGCGGACACGCAGCGGCGGGGTCGGCGCACCCGATTTCCACGACGGCGGGCGCGCGGAACCCGCGGGAGAGCGAGGCGAACAGCTCATGCCCGTGCCATCCCGACCACGCCAGACCGACCCGCGGGCTGAGGCGGCGATAGATGTTGAGGCCGTTCTGTGCCGGATCGACCAAGTCCTCCAAGGGCACGCGGATCCAGTCGTAGCGCGCCGCCAGCGTCGTCGTGAGCCCGGGCACGATCTCGAGGGTGCCGCCCGCGAACCCGCCCGCGTCCGCCTGGTTGGTGCGCACCGACTCGGCGAGCGAGTCGGGGCCGGCGCCGCCCTTCACCGCAAAGATGCGGACCCCGGTGTTCAGGTAGTCGGCGTCCGCGCCGGCGAGCCAGCGCAACTCGCGCCCGATCAAGTGAACCTTTCCCGACAGCTGGACCGCGCCGCCGCCGATGCGCGTGCGGGTGAGCTGGCGCGAATCCTCGCCCACGAAGTTGACGTTGAACTGCTCGCCGTTGAGCGAGCGCCCGAACGCGTTCAGCGCGAGCTGCATCCGACCGAGCAGTCGCTGCGCGTTCACGATCACGAGGTGTGCCTGCGGTGCGAAGTAGTCGCCGCTCGTGAAGTTCACCCGGGGGCTCGCCGCCGCCACGCTGTCCGGCAGGCTCCCCGCTTGGAGGATCCGGTTGTCCGCCCCCGAGTAGCTGAGCGTCGCATCCCAGGTGCCGTTCAGGAGCCCGACCTTGGCGAACAGCGTGGCGATGCGACTCTGTGTCGCGTCGCGCCAGCCGGCTTCGCGCTCGTAGCGCGCACCGAGGTAATAGTCCCACGGGCCGGCGCGCGCGCCCGCGTGCGCCTTGAGCTCGTAGCGGCCGAAGCTCCCGGCGGAAGCTTCGATCTCGCGACCTGCCGGGCTGGTGCCCCGGCGCGTCACCAGGTTCACCGCGGCGCCGAGCGCGTTGCGTCCCAGCAGTACGGACGGCCCGTACACGACCTCCACCCGCTCAACGTCTTCGAGCGGCAACAGGTCGAAGTTCACCTCGTGGGCGTCCGGCTCGTTGGCGCGTACCCCGTCCACGTACACCGTGACGCCCTGGGGCAGCCCGATCACCGGCGACACCTGAAACCCGCGCAGGCTGATGTCGAGCTGGCCGGTCGCGCCGAGCTCGTCGGACGTCGTCACGCCCGGGAGCTGCTCGAGCGCGTCCGCGAGCGAGCGCACGCCCCGGGCGTCCAGATCCCCGGCATTCAGGGTCGCGGTGCGGCCGGTAAGCCCGCGGGCGAGCTCGCGCACCGTGGGGAGTCGGACGCCGGTGACGACGACCGGGGCGAGGGTGTCGGTGGGAACGGAGTCGGGCTGCTGGGCGCGGGCGGGGGAAGCGAGTAGGGCGAGCACCAGCGCGCCCGCCAGCAATTGCGGATTGCGGATTGCGGATTGCGGATTCGAAGGTCGGGCATCCAATGCGCAATCCGCAATCGCCAATCCGCAATCAGTTAAACGCATTCAGCCCCGTAATCTCCTGCCCCAAGATGAGCGTGTGGATGTCGTGCGTCCCCTCGTAGGTGTACACCGACTCGAGGTTCGCGAGGTGGCGCATCGCCTGATACTCGGCGAGGATGCCGTTGGCTCCGAGCAGACGCCGGGTTTCGCGCGCAATGTCGGTCGCGATGTTCACGTTGTTGCGCTTGGCGAGGGAGACTTGTTGCGGCGTCACCTTCCCCTGGTCTTTGAGGCGTCCGAGCTGCAGGCAGAGCAGCTGCGCCTTGGTGACCTCGGTGAGCATCTCGGCGAGCCTCGCCTGCTGCAGCTGGAAGCCCCCGATCGGCTTCCCGAACATCACGCGGGTCTTGGCATAGCCCACCGCCTCGTCGTAGCACGCCATCGCCGCCCCCACGGCGCCCCACGCGATGCCGTAGCGGGCCTGCGTAAGGCACAACAGCGGGGACTTGAGGCCGCCCGACTTGGGCAACAGCGCGTCCTTCGCCACGCACACATCCTGTAGAACGAGCTCGCTCGTGTCGCTCGCGCGCAGCGAGAGCTTGCCCTTCTGATCTTGCGCGGAGAAGCCGTTCGCGTCGGTGGGGACGATGAAACCGCGGATCGACTCGACGTCGTCCGGCTTGCCGGTCTTCGCCCAGACGATCGCTACCTGCGCGGTCGAACCGTTGGTGATCCACATCTTGGCGCCGTTCAGGATCCAGCCGCTCTCCGACTCTCGCGCGACCGTGATCATCCCGGCGGGGTTCGACCCGTAGTCAGGCTCCGTGAGCCCGAAACAGCCGATCACCTCCCCCGAGGCCATCTTGGGCAGCCAGTGCCGCTTCTGCTCGTCCGAGCCGAAGGCGTGGATCGGATACATGACGAGCGCCCCCTGCACCGAGGCGAACGACCGCACGCCCGAATCGCCGCGCTCGAGCTCTTGCATGATCAGCCCGTAGGCGACGTTGTTGAGCCCGGCGCAGCCGTACTCCTCGGGCAGATTGGCGCCGAACAGCCCGAGCTCCGCCATCTGCGGCACCAAGTGCTTGGGGAACCCGCCCGCGAGGTAATGCTCGGCTATCACAGGCATCAGGTTGTCATCCACCCACTGGCGCACCGTGTCGCGCACGGCGCGCTCCTCCTCGGACAGCAACCCGTCGACGTCATAAAAATCGACGCCCTGGAACTTGGTCATGTGAGCCTCAGGAAACAGTGTGTCGTCGCGCGGCGATCAGTGCAGTCACCAGACGCCAAGCCGCAAGCGGTTTCCAGTCACAAGTTGGCAGGGCGCGCTCAACTTGCAACTCTCGAACTGAAGACCGCTTGCGGCTTGGCGTCTGACAGCTCAACTGGCGACCGGAACCTGTTGCACTGGCGCCTGACGGCTAGAGCGGGCGAAGGCGAACGTATCCGACGCCCGGAACTTGCCCCGCTCCGTTTCCCAGCGGAACACGGTGATGTGAACGGCGGAGGGCTCGATGGTCACGAAGTTGAAGCTCGACGGGCGCCCGCCCCGCGTGCGGGTGCAGAGCGTGCTGGCGGTCGAGACCACCACGCGCCCCTGCAGCATGTCCGCGCCCTCCTGGTGGTCGTGGCCGCACAGCACCAGCTCCGCGCCCGACTCCACGATGCGCCGCTGCGCCTGGCGCCAGCGGGCGAGCCCCATGCGGCCGGAGATCTCCCCCCGCAGCACGTTGTGGTGGATCACGAGGACCCGCGCCTGATCAGGAGGCGCGGCGGCGAACAGTTGCTTCACCCGCTGCAGCTCGCCCTTTGGGAGGTGCCCCTTCACCGCGAGGTCGCGCACCCGGAACGTGAGCGAGCCCCAGGCGACCCCGTGCGACGTGAGCGCGCCCGCGATGACCGCGCCCTGCAGTGTGAGCGTCGGGGCGAGGTCCGAGCCAAAGTACTGCACGTACTTGCGATACAACGCGTCCTTGGCGAACGGAACGAGCGGCCGGGTCCACCACTGCACGTCGTGATTCCCCGGCATCAGGTGCACCGGGGCGGTCTCTCGGGCGAGCTGCGCGAACGCCCGCGCCCGCTGCAGCTCGCCGTGTCGGGCGCGCTGCGACAGGTCGCCGGCGATCACGATCGCATGGGGCCGCAGGTCCGGGATCATTTTCTCGAGCGCCTCGATCTGCCGGATGTCGGCGAAGCCGCCGAAATGCAGATCGGCAAGATGGAGCAGCTGGACGGTCACGATTCCGCCTGCACGGTATAGGTGAGCGTGGCGGCGCCGTTGGCGGGCACCGGCAGCCGGAACCGGACCTCCGTCGCGGACAGCTTCTCGGCGGGGACGCTACTCTCTACGATGTGCCACGTCCCGTAGTGGGATTCGCGCACGTCTACCGTGACGGCCTCCGGCTTCGCGTTGCTGATCGTCACTCTGTACGCCGCGGTGATGCGCTGCCGCGCCGCCAGGCCGCGCTTGGGCGGCGGGATCTGCTCCTGATTGTAATCAGTCTGCACCCGTTCGGCCGTCACGTCGAACGCCTCTCCCGACTGCACCCGCAGGTCGCGCCCCGGTGCCGTATGGTCGCTCCGCGCCTCGCCCACCAGCTGTACCCGACCGCCCGAGTCCGCCTGGTACAGCTGCACCGTGCCGCCGGGGAGCGGCCGGTCCCCGAACGCCGTTCCGCGAGCCCGCTTGAGTGTGTACCACACCTGCACCGGCACCCGATTGGGCTCGGTGGGCATCGGCCCAAAGAAGCCGCGCCACGGAAGCACGCCCGGGACGACGAACTCCTGGGTGTAGGCGACCGTGGCGCGCGGGAACAGCGCGGTCGTGACCGGCATCCCCGGTGCGAACGAGACTCGACCCGGGAGCTGGTACACGTGGGCTTCGCCGACCGCCTGCTCGCTCGCGACGGCTGCCTCCTCCCGAACCTCCATGGCGGCAACGCCTCGTGCGACGTAGTCGAACTTAGGCTGCGGGGTGCGCGGCGCCCGGTTGATCGACCCGGCCACGATCTGCACGTCGGTCGAGTCCGCGCGCAGGCTCTGGGAAACGATCGTCGCCGCGCCCGACACGGCGGCGCGCTCCGCCCCGCCGAGCACCACCTGGTACACCGCCTCCCAGCGGGCGCCTTCGGTCGCATAGGCGAGCTCGGTCCTCGGTCGCGCGCGCGCCGCCTCCAACACGACCACGTCTTCCGGCGCCGTGCGGACGAGCTCCGCGGGAAACAGCGGCTCGCCCGGCTCCGACAGCAGCAGACGTCCATCGGAGAGCCGGTACTGGGGCGGCGCGACCCGTAGCACCGTGGCGCGCACCGTGTCCCCCTTCGTCCGCACGAACGACAGGGTTTGTCCGAGCGCGCTTTCCAGGGCGGCGCCGCGCTCGGTGGGAGGACGCAGCACGGCGGACACGAGCGCGACGCTGGTATCCGGCGAGAACAGGGTCGCGGGGTCCAGGCCTTCTAGCCTGAGCGTCAGCGTGTTGCGCCCCTTCTCCAGCGCCTGCGGCAGGGTGCGCCGCACCACCACCCGGCCGTCAGAGTAGATGGACAGCGACGTCTGGGCGGCAAGCGGCCCCACGACGGCCAGCCCTGCGAGCACGGGCAACGTGCGACGTGCGACGTGCAACGTCATCGTAACCATTCCAGCGCGACCCTCTTTGCGATGCGATAGGTCAGGAGATACCACACCCCCACGGCGACCGCTCCCACAACCCTGGCGGTCGCCTGCCAGGTCGTGGGCACGGACTTGAGCGTCAGCATCACGTACCCCGCGAGCAGTAACGTAGTGACCAGTGCCACGAGACGCCCTATACGTGACGCTCTTCTCGTGACGATTTGCACACACCTGGCGCAAACGTCGCCCACCGCGATGCCCGTGGTGAGCTCGCCGCAGCGCGCGCAGGGGTGGCTAGAGCCGCCGGGCCACGGCCCGAGCGAACTCGGTGGTCGAAGCACTGCCGCCCAGGTCCTTGGTCCGGACGTTGTCCTTCACGATGGCGGTCTCGAGGGCGCCTCGCAGCCGGTTGGCGGCGTCGAGCTCGCCGATGTGGTCGAGCAGCATCGCCGCCGCGAGCATCTGTGCCGACGGGTTGGCGATCCCTTGTCCCGCGATGTCGGGCGCGGAGCCATGCACCGCCTCGAAGATCGCCGCGGTCTCCCCGATGTTCGCCCCCGGGGCGAGTCCCAGCCCCCCCACCAGCCCGGACGCCTCGTCCGACAGGATGTCGCCGAACAGGTTGGTCGTCACGATCACGTCGAACTGCGCCGGGTTGATCACGAGCTGCATCGCGGCGTTGTCCACGATCTTGTCGTCCGAGGCGATCTGCCCCTGATACTCCTGCGCGATGAGCCGCGCGGTCTCGAGGAACAGCCCCGAGGTCGCCTTGAGGATGTTCGCCTTGTGCACGACGGTCACTTTCTTGCGCCCGTGCTGTTTGGCGTACTCGAACGCGTAGCGGACGATCCGCCGGCAGCCGTCGCGTGTCATCACCGACGTCGCCTGCGCGAGTGCCTTGGGATCGCCTCCGACCTTGAACGTACGGTCCATCCCGACGTACAGCCCCTCGGTGTTCTCGCGCACGATCACGAGATCCACGTTCTGGTAGCGGCCGCCGGGCACGATCGACTTGACCGGGCGCACGTTGGCGTAGAGCTCGAACTCCTGGCGCAGCGCCACGGTCACCGACCGATAGCCGTCTCCCACCGGCGTCGTCAGCGGGCCCTTGAGCGCGAGCCCGGTGCGGCGGATCGAATCGAGCGTGGCGGCGGGCAGCGGGGTGCCGGCCTTCTCGATGGCACTCATGCCACCGTATTCCTCGTCCCAGGCGATCTGTACCCCGAGGGCGTCCAGCACGTGAAGCGTCGCCTGCGTGATCTCGGGCCCGATGCCATCGCCTGCGATCAGCGTCGCCTCCCGTGTCACGGTAGCCCCGGCGTGAGGCTCTTCACCGCCCGCGTGAGCGCCGACCAGGGATCGGCGCCGTCCCCCCGCGCGACCGTCCGGAACCCGACCCTCCCCATGCGTACATCAACTAGGACCACCGAGAGCTCGGCGGTGCCCACCTGGCCCGTCTGACCAGGTGACCGCCGAAACACCAACGCCGCTGGTACGAAGGCGTAGCGGCCGCCGTTGCCCCCCAACGCCACGAGGGTGCGCAGCTCGCTGCGCAGCGGGTCCGGCACGCTCGTGATGGCGGGCGCCCGCAGGATCGCGGTACCCATCTGGTCAGGATCCGGTGCGATCCCGGGGGCCCGGCGCGCCGCGCGCCGTAACTCGTCGGGGAGCGTCCAGGTCACCTCCGGCGCGCGCGTCTTGAGCAGCGTACCGATCACGCTGTCGGCCCGCGTGAGCACCGCCCGGCGGTCCGCCAGCAGTGCCTGCCAGCGCAGCGTGTCCTCCGCGGCCACCAACGTGAGCGGCAGCAGGCTCACCTGTTGGGCGGCGAGCCCGGCGGTGGGCAGCGGCTGGGTGGGCGCGGGAGTTTCGGCGTGCTGCTTACCGCCGCATCCGGCCAACAGCGCCACCGCGACGCCGCACCGCGCACCGCGCACTAAGCTTTTGATTTGTAAGGGATTAGTCACGGCGCCCAATATCGTGAGCGCGCGCGGCTTTTTCAAGAAGCGAGCGTCAGCCCACCGTCCACGACGATCACCTGGCCGGTGATGTGTCTTGCCGCCTCACTGCACAGGAACGCGATCACGCGCGCTACGTCTTCCGGCTCGGCGACCCGCCCCAGCACCGACTCGTGCTCCGCCCGCTCCAGCACCTCGCGCGGCAGCGTGGAAAGGAGCTCGGTTTTGACGAATCCCGGGGCGACGGCGTTGACGTTGACGTTGGACGGGCCGAGGTCTACGGCGGCGGCCTTGGTGAGGCCGATCAGCCCTGCCTTGCTCGCCGCGTAGTTGGCGATTCCGAACCCCGGCCGGAAGGCCTGGTGGCTCGCGACGTTCACGATCTTGCCGTAGCGCTGGGCACGCATCTGCTGAGCGACGAGCTGAATGCAGTTGAAGGCGCCGGTGACGTTGGTGTCCAGTACTTCCTGCCACGCCTCCGGCTCGAGCCGCCACAGCGCGCCGTCGTGGGTCACGCCGGCGTTGTTCACGAGGTAATGCACCCCGCCCAGCCGCTCGCGCACCTTGGCGACGAAGGCCTCGACCTCGTCGTGGCTGCGCACGTCACAGCGGGCGCAGTACACCGGTACCCCCAGGGCGCGGATCGCGGTTTCGGTGAGGAGCGCCTGGGCGGCGACGTCGCGCCCGGGGAGCTCGACGTAGTTGATAGCCACGGCCACGCCGCGCTGGGCGAACTCGAGGGCCGTGGCGCGCCCCAGGCCCGTGGCGCCGCCCGTGACGATCGCCACCCGGCCCTGCACCGTCTCGGCCAGGCGTTGCGGCTCGGGACGCGCCTCGGTCGCCGGCGCCCCTGCTGCCGCCCCCCGGGACGCGAGGCTCCACGTCGCTTGAGTGGGTGTCAAGATTTCGAACCTATGTTCGAAATTGAACATCGGCAAGGCACGGCGTAACTTACGCCCCATGACACGGCTCGCCTCGATCCTCTTGTGGGGCGGGATCTCAGCCCTGGGCGCCGGCGCATTCGGGGTCCTCGCCTTGAGCCGGGGGGAAACCCTCAGCGCTGCCTGGCTGCTCACTGCGGCCGTCTGCACCTACGCCGTGGCCTATCGGTTCTACTCGAAGTTCCTCGCCGCCCGCGTGTTCGGCCTCGACGACCGGCGCGCCACCCCCGCCGAGCGCTGCAACAATGGCCGCGATTACGTCCCGACCAACAAGTGGGTGCTGTACGGGCACCACTTCGCCGCGATCGCGGGCGCGGGGCCGCTGGTGGGGCCGGTGCTCGCCGCCCAGTTCGGGTTCCTGCCGGGTACGCTGTGGTTGGTGATCGGGGTCGTGGTGGGAGGCGCAGTCCAGGATTTCACGATTCTGTTCTGCTCGCTGCGGCGGGACGGCAAGTCGCTGGGACAGATGGCAAAGGAGGAGATCAACCACTCGGCCGGCATCACGGGAATGTTGGCCGTGTTGTTCATCATGATCATCCTGCTCGCGGTGCTGGCGTTGATCGTGGTGAACGCGCTGAAGGCATCGCCGTGGGGGCTGTTCACGATCGCCTGCACCGTCCCCATCGCGCTGCTCATGGGCTGGTGGATGAAGCGGTGGCGCCCGGGCAAGGTCGGGGAAGCCTCCGTAGCGGGGGCTGTGCTGCTGCTTGGCGCGCTGGTGGCGGGGGGGTGGGTGGCGGCGCAGCCGCACCTCGCCTCCGCCTTCACGCACACCGCGACGGCGATCACCTGGATGATGGTCGCCTACGGGTTCGTCGCCTCGGTGCTTCCGGTATGGATGCTGCTCTGCCCGCGGGACTACCTGTCCACCTTCCTCAAGATCACCACGATCCTCGTGCTGGCCCTTGCGATCCTGGTGATTCTGCCGCCGCTCAAGATGCCCGCGCTCACCCCCTTCGCGAGCCTGGGAGAGGGGCCCGTGTTCGCTGGGAAGCTGTTCCCGTTCGCGTTCATCACGATCGCCTGCGGGGCGATCTCGGGGTTCCACTCGCTCGTCGCGTCGGGCACCACGCCCAAGATGATTGCCCGCGAGTCGGATGCCCGGTTCATCGGGTACGGCGGCATGCTGATGGAGTCGTTCGTCGGGGTCATGGCTATGATCGCGGCCTGCACGCTCGACCCAGGCGTGTATTTCGCGATGAACACCACGCCCACCGGCCTGGCGCAAGCGTCGCAGGTCTTGAGCCAGGCGGGATTCGTCGTCACGCCGGACATCATGCACCAGCTCGCGGCCCAGATGGGAGAGCAGACGCTCATCGCGCGTTCGGGGGGGGCGCCGTCCCTCGCCGTGGGGATGGCGCAGATCTTCGCGAGCGTGAGCTCCGCGCTCGGCGGCAGGACGCTCACGGCGCTGTGGTACCACTTCGCGATCATGTTCGAGGCGTTGTTCATCCTCACGACCATCGACACCGGCACGCGCGTCGGCCGTTTCATGCTGCAGGAGATCGTGGGCCACGTCTGGCCCCGGTTCGGGGAGACGTCGTGGTATCCCAGCGTACTGGCCTCGAGTGCCGTGATCGTGGCTGGGTGGGGCTACTTTCTCTATCAGGGCGTGGTCGACCCGCTGGGTGGGATCAACTCGCTGTGGCCGCTGTTCGGGATCTCGAACCAGCTGCTCGCCGCCGTGGCGCTGTGCGTCGGCACCACGATCCTCATCAAGATGGGGCGGCAGCGGTTCGCCTGGGTCACACTTACGCCGCTCGCCTGGCTCGTGACGGTCACCATGACGGCCGGCTGGCAGAAGGTCCTCTCGGCCGATCCGAAACTCGGCTTCCTCGCCCACGCTGCGTCGCTCACGGGGTCCACTCTTCCGGGCGCCCAGCGGCTGGTGTTCAACGACCGCCTGAACACGTTCGTGGCGCTGTTGTTCATGACGGTGGTCACCGTGCTCATCGTGACGTCGGTGCGGGAATGGTGGCTGGTCTTGTCGAAGCGCAAGGTGGCGGTGGTGCATGAAGCGCCGTTCGTGGAGAGCGCGTATGCGGCTGGTGACTGACGGCGGCAGCGGGCGGCAGAAGGCGGCACAGGGCGGCACCGGTTGGCGCCACGCCCTGCGCCGGATGTTCGGCATGCCCGACTACGACGCGTATCTCGAGCATTGCCGCGCGGCTGGGCACGAGCCACCGTCGAAGGGAGAATACCTCGCACAGTTTTTCGAGTCGAAGGGAAAGGGCGTCCGCTGCTGCTAGCCATCACAGAGGGCTCGCGCTTCGGTATCGCGTGGGTCGCGCTGTGCGTAGCGTTCGCCATTCACGTGGCGGACGAAGCGCTCACCGATTTTCTGTCCGTATACAACCCGACGGTGCGCGCGATCCGCGCACGCTTCCCGCTCCTCCCGCTACCCACCTTCACGTTTCGGTGGTGGCTCGGCGGGCTCATCGCGGCCATCGCCATCCTGCTCAGCCTGTCGCCGGCGGCCGGCCGCGGGGAGCGGTGGATGCGACCGGTCGCGTACGCGTTCGGGATCGTGATGGCGGCGAACGGCGTCGCGCACCTCGTGGCGTCGATTTACCAGCGCAAGGCGATGCCGGGCGTGTATTCGGCGCCGCTTATCCTGGCGGCCGCGCTCTATCTGCTCGCGGTGATTTAGCCGCCACCGTCGCCCGACACTCGATCTCCACCCGCGCGCGGCGCTTGATCGAGCAGCGGCCACGCGAGCGCCAGTGCGAGACCGCCCGCCGCGCTCGTGAAGAATGCCGGCCCCGCGCCGTACGCCTGGAACACCGCCCCCAGCCCGATCCCGCCGGCGAGCGCCGCCAGTCCGGTCACCCCGTGGTAGCGGCCGAACCCGCTGCCCTGCCGCGCCCCCGCGGACTGCGCCACCAGCGCCCGCTCGGGGCTTTCCGTGAGGCCGGCCACGACGCCTAGCGCCAGGAACAACGCCCACGCCTGGGCCGCACCCCGCGCCACCGCGAAGCCTCCGGCGATCAAAGCGTACGCCGCCCAGCCGAGCCACATCGTGCGCGTCGGGCCGAGCCGGTCCGAGAGCGCGCCGCCCGTGAAGCTCGTGGACGACCGCACCACGTGCAGCGCCGCCCACAGCAGCGGCACGACCGCCACTGGGACGCCGAGCTGCTGGGACCGCAGAATGATCAGCGTCTCAGGCATGCGGAGGAGGTAGAAAAAGGTGATGGCGAGGAGGGCTGGCGGCAGAGGCCGGTAGCGGGCGGCAGGGGGCGGCATGGTATCGGCAGCCTGTGCCGCCTCTTGCCGCCCATTGCCGCCTCTTGCCGCCCCGTCTTTCACCGCCCACGTCGCCAGCAGCAGCACCACAATCCCCGGTGCCAAGCTCCACGCGATCACGGTCCGCAGGTTCGCCGTCCCAGACGCCAACAACCACCACGCGACGAGCGGCCCCAGCACGGCACCGGCGTGGTCCATGCCGCGCTGCAGCCCGAACGCGTGGCCCCGCAGCTCGGGCGGCGTGACGTCCGCCACCACGGCGTCGCGCGGCGGCGTGCGGATGCCCTTGCCGATCCGGTCCACGACTCGCAGCCCAATCACCTGCCACGCTGCCCCGGTGAGCGCGATGATCGGCCGCACCAGCACCGCGATCGCATAACCCAGCACGACGA
>Ga0209376_1000173_pt1 | contig 69776 bp, 59 predicted proteins | sample GraSoiAngelo_134_FD_185891 | JGI IMG/M metagenome (GOLD analysis project Ga0209376, IMG submission 185891) | Grasslands soil microbial communities from the Angelo Coastal Reserve, California, USA - 14_0929_05_30cm (SPAdes) (version 2) | ecosystem: Environmental > Terrestrial > Soil > Grasslands ... | reverse complement strand
CGCGTTAATGTCCCGGTCGTGGAACGCACCACACTCGCGGGTCCACTCCCGCGCGGACAATGGCAGATCTTCCGCAATCCGACCGCACACCGAGCACATCTTGCTGCTCGGGAACCAGCGACTTGCTATCACGAGCTCCGCGCCGTTCAGCTTCGCTTTGTACTCCAACTGCCGGCGGAATTCGTAAAAGCCCCATGTGCGACGCGGACGGACATACGCGCTCAAGTCCAACTCCTGACCGGAAAATCGGAAACTTGGGCACAGGCTTCCAGACAAGCGATTTTAGTGGCTTATCGCGAGCTGGGATGACGCCCAGAAGTATCGGCGCAGGCTCTGGGTGCGATTCCTGCCATTGGTTGTGGGCTGCATCGCGGGCCAGCGGTGGTCAATTCCGTCCAACTCAAGGCGATGATTCCGCCGTACGCGTGGGCGTGTGCTCTCCCAGGAGAGGCTTGTGCGCGCTTGCACTGCAGGCCATTGTACTTTCAAGGGCTTACGGTGCTGGGTTCAAATACCCAGTCTTTGATTGTCCGTCCACTCCGTCGAACCCCTGTTTCCGATAGGGAAACAGGAAAAACCTTGTCTACCTGTTTCACGTAGGAACGACGTTGCGGGAATCAGGCAGAAGGCGCTCTTGTACGAGCTTCGAAGCGGCGATCCGCGTTTTTCAATCGAAGAGCGGAACTCGATCTGCCGTGGCTCGCCGAGCGAGTAGGCACCGGTTCCGGTGCCAACGCGATCCACATTGTGTCCACGCTGCGAGGTTTTCGAGTTACTGCAGAACGTTACTGATTTGAGCCGCCTGAGTAGGCCGGGACGAGAGGACTAACCAACCTTTTTGACGTCTTTGCGCAGGTGCGAGTAGATTGGTCTGTCCTTATGACAGCCAAGCAGGACACTCGAGGAGATCCCCTATGTTAAAACGATTTATTGTGTGCACTTTTCTGATTGCCGGACTTGCGACTCTGGCACTTGCCGCCGATGAAGACAGCTGCAAGGGCGACCCCGGCAAGTGGCAGCAGCTTTTCAACGGCAAAGATCTAACAGGATGGAAACATGTCGGTCCCGGCGGCGATACGGTGGAAGACGGCCTGATCCGCACGCACGGCGGAATGGGCCTGCTCTACTGCATGGGAGGAAAGATCGGCAACTGTGAAATTCACGTTGTGTTCAAGATGCGCGATGAAAACGACAATTCGGGAGTTTTCATCCGTATTCCCATCGAACCCCGTGAAGCATGGATGCCGGTGCATTATGGTTACGAAGTGCAGATCGACAATCATCCCGAGAAGTCGAATGAGGACGAGTATCACGAGACCGGCATGTTGTACTCCCTGACCAAACCGCTGGTGAAAAACGCCTGGAAGCCGGGCCCAGAGTGTGGAACACGATGGATATCACTTTGGACGGCAATCACACAATTGTCATGCTGAATGGTAAGAAAGTAACGGACTTCAAGGAAGGCGATCCGGTGCCAGAGAAGAAGTTCGATTTCGAGCCGCAGCGCGGACCGCGCCCGGAGTTCGGCTGGTTCGGATTGCAGAATCATAGCGACAACGACATTGTGTTCTTTAAGGAGGTAGTTATTAAGCCGCTCAAAAAGTAAGAACGCGAGCCAGCACCGCGGCGCGTCGCAAAAGACCGCGATCTACCGCACGGTCGGAAACAGATCATTAAGCAATACTTCGACACGGCCTCCACGGGACGACGACTCCTTGCCATACGAATTGATCTGGGGGACTAATGCGAAAGGAATTCAGGACGAAACTAAAGGGTGATGATTCACGGGCTGACGCTAGTGCATATTTCACGCTGCCGTTCGACACGCGAGATGTGTGGGGCAGAGTCAAGATGTGTACGTACAAATGTATTGACACGCGCCAAAGAAGGTCATACCCTGTTTTGGTCGCGACCAGCTTATGCGGTTTGAATGGGATGAACAGAAAAACCGACAAAACTTTCGCAAGCACGATGTTCGCTTTGAAACGGCTATGCTCGTTTTCGATGATCCCTACGCTCTTACGCAACGCGACTTCACTTCTGAAGATGAACAGCGATGGATAACGGTTGGAGCTATAGGGCCCGGTTCGATTCTACTAGCCGTGCATACTTTCCGTGAACAACAAGGTGAAGAAATCATCCGCATCATTTCGGCTCGTGCTGCTGAGTCGCACGAAAGGAGAGCCTATGAGGAAGCTCACAAAGGAGCAGAAGCGAGACATCCGCGCCATCGCCGCAAAGAGAGACCAGGACATTGATTTTTCCGACGTGCCCCCGATCCTCGATTGGAGCGGAGCCGAAATCGGCAAGTTCTATCGGCCAAAGAAGAAACCCGTAACTATGCGTCTGGATTCCGACGTCATTGCCTGGCTCAAAGCTGATGGCCGGGGTTATCAAACCAAAGCGAATTGGCTGCTGCGGAATGCCATGCTTCACTTCACGAAAGAACCGAGCACGAGTCGGCGAAAAATGGTCCCCGGCGCGGTAAGGCCAGAGCGGGGAAGGAAAAAGGACGATTAGTGGTCCTGCTGGGATTGAAGGTTCTGCCGGAGGTGGCCGTGACAGTGCGGAACTCGAACAAGTGACCGGGCGGCGTTCTGACCAACTGAACCACGTTCCCAACCGTGGAATCAACGACTTACAGAAGCCTGAAAAGGGACCCGCCTTCCTGACGAAGAGCGCGAAGCCCGTGGGGTCAGATTGATCGTTCCGCGCAGAAAGCTCTCAGGGGGTAGAACCATGCGAGGATTCCCGGCATCGATTTCCGTCCAACTTCCGTCCAATTCAAGGCGATGATTGCGCCGTACGTTTGCGTGTAAGCGACACCAGATGCGGCACTTATGTAATTTAACCTGCTTAGTTGCAAAGCAGGTGCTCTCCCAGCTGAGCTACACGCCCACTCTAACTCTATGATTCTAAATGATTGTAACAGAATTAGCATGGCAAATGACCTGTCCCTGGCGAAATTGATGCGGTGTCAAGGCTCAACGCAATGCCCCCTAGCAATGCCCCGAAGCAAAACAACAATTCGCCAGCCACAAGTCCGCGATCCGGCAGCGTTCTTCCTTGTTCCTATGCGCCCAGGGGCGTCAAGTTGTAGGAGCGCGCAAGATCATTGATATTCGAGCGCAAAGCAGCCCAGTATCGTTCTGCCTGAGTGCCGTAATTCCCCTTAACCATCACCTGATTGACGCGGCGCCCGCTGTCCATGACCTGCTCCATTTGCACCTTTGTCTCCAGATAATTCGGCGTCGGATCGAACTTGCGCCGGAGACGGTTCGTGGTGCGATTCAGATCGTCCATGGCGTCTTCGAGATCGTCTTTTGTTTGCTTGGCTTGATTCCCCCGAGCTTCTGTGTTCGCTGAATTTGAACGCTGCCGGCGCGTTGTCGCTCCGCTGCTCTGCGCCGATTCCGCCCGGTCCTTAGCGTCTCCTCCGCGGCTCTCCAGATACTTGCGGAATTGGTCCACGCCGTCTTCCACTTTACGGATGCGGTCGGCAATCTGAGTTTTTGTAAATGGAGTTGTCTGGGCATGCGTCGTGGTGGAAAGGCTGACGGCGGCCAAGAACGCCGCGCAGCAAAATACAGTTCCAATCGTGCAGTTCATATTGGACCTCCCAATGAAAAGCCGTGGTGCTTCAATCCGTCGCCATGGTCTTTTTATTCATTTCGCATTTTCCGCACTTGAGCAACCCTCTGAGCACGGGCCCCAGCCTTGATGGACAAGGCAACAAAAGAAGCCGAACAGTTAAGTTTGCAACCGTAGATGGAGTCTCGAACACTGTCAAAAGAAGCAGGACTCTGGCCGAGTGGCAATGTGGCTTTTGATACTGAATTGGGTGAGTTTGACATTCCTTCAAGCCCAAATTCGGCAACAGTTACGGTCAGAGCCGGACAGGTAGAAGGAGCCCGCCTTCGCAGGGGACCGTCCTACCCGCTCGCCCTGAATGATTTTCATTAACCTCTTCCTCAGTGTGGAAGTACTCGTGAATCAACTCCGGTACCGCCACAGACTGGGAGCCATAACGCTGACGAAGGTTTACACGGCCTTTGGCGAGGAGGCGCGGCGGCGAAGGAGCGCTGCGCCGAGCGCAACCAGCGGACCGAGAGTTATGAGAAAGACCAGGTGATACCAAACGGGAAATCTCACCCAGATTAGAATGTGTTCCGGGACGAATGCCACGAGGAGAATGGCGCCGACCACCCAAGGCAGACACGGGCTCGAGCGTGCGATGGCGGCCATTGCTGCCTCCGCGGCCAACGATGCGAGGGCGCCAAGAATCAGGTGCGCTATCTTCATCCCAAGCGTAAACGAGCATCATCACGGGCGATGGAGCGATTTATGGAGGTTCACGGCAAACCTTTCGTTACGCGCTAAGGGAAGTTCCGACAAACCATCCCTAGCGTGAGTTCGTTATAGCCTGGAACCTCCGTGGTGGCAAAAGCCTTCATGCCGTGAGCGCGTTGAATTGACTGGAGGAGGGCCTGGTGCGTTGCTTGCTGAGATTTGAATTGAGTTCCGGGGTTGACTTGTTTTTCCTTGCCCTATCGCCTCGGACCAGAATTCCAAGCGAGCATCCCAGAATCTCGAGCACGAGAAGGACAAAGACACTTGCGTCAAACCAGGCCGTCCAATTACCGGACGCTACCATGAAAACATTGTTTGGAGATTTATGCAGGAAGTGCTCATAAAGATCGACACCCAAAGCAGCCAAAAAGAAGATCAACGAGACCAGCCCGGTAAATTTATCGCTAAGCTTCCACAACGTAATTGATACGCCCAAATGCAGTGACGTCAACAAAACTATGGCCAGCCAACTAACGTTGTTGTTTGGGGGTGGAAGAATCTTCGCCGCAAGGAACAGATGCCACATTGCGAAGATCCAGTGGGCGACGACAATTAGCAGAGCGAGTGTTCGTGGCTTTGTCATAGAGTATCCTTTCCGCCGCCTCCCGATATTTTCCACGATTCCGGTGTCGACAGAAACCGCGCAATCGCCGCTTGCTCATCGTGTCATGTAGGGAGTGACAAAAAAGATAGATGCGGTCATGGCAGGATGTGCTGGACGGAAGGTAAGGGTGCTACGCAACCGCAGAGCTCGAAAGCAGAAAGTGGAGCGACGATGGTAGGCGCGATTTCGGAGAGCATGTTTCACAAAGGTTTCAGGCTGACGCACCGACCCTTACCTACATACCCCGCCGAGAATGCCGTACCTGCCTCCGGCCTGGAACGACACGGTACAGTCCGAACCGCTTGGCAGATGGATAGTGGCCAAATACCACGAATATGCCTGGTTAGGAGCAAAGGGGATGCCCCTGGAGTTTCCCGGGCAACAGTAGCGACCGCCGAGGTGAGGCTTGTCGGGAGCGACACTGATGCGGGCGTTGCGCAGCCACCGTTGCGTGCGTTCGGAGAGTGGAGCAGCCTTGTTCAAATCTTCCAGCGAAACTTGCAGCGGATGCGCCGCATCCAGGTTCCCAGCGCCGGGTTGAGTGTTCTCAATCGCTTCGTGGATCTCACGGAACATTCCCCACATCTGTTGCTGGGCATGGGCCACGAAGGCAAAAAAGGCTGCCAGCAAAAAACTGCACAAAAATGCAGTGATGGCCAAAGGCAACAAACGCCGTACTACAAAAAGGGGCCTGTCTTGGAGTAGCTTCCGAAACAGCCGGCCACTTTGGATCACTGCGAAGACCAACGTGGGGAGCAACAAGAGAAGTAGAAGCAGCTTTGAAGGTACAACGATAGCGAGCAGGTTTATGTTTGAAACTGCCTTGGTAAATCGGAAATTTGCGAAGAGACCGAAGTTCGAGACAATGAAGTCCCTTCCTCCACCAAGGAATAGTCTGTTCGCAACCCAGTCGCCGAGTCCACCAGCAAGAAGCAGTGCGATCAGGGCCGGAAAAACAGCCAGTGCAGCACTCACGGTTCCATTAACCGCGCAGGCGCACCAGAATGAGGCAAAGCTCAAGAGCAGCACCCCAAGCAGCCAGGTCATCCCCGCATCCAGGTTCACGGACATGAGGGTCGATCCGAAGATGAATCTGTCGGCCATCAGCAGCGAGATGGGAAGCAGACCGGCACAAACCAAACCGGTGAACACGGCTGTGACCAGTTTGATGAGCCACTGGCGGCGAGCCGGCACGGGCAGGGTCAGGTGCCAGGAATGCGTCCCCGACGTTCTTTCTTCCCCCAGCGACATGGTCCCGGCTAGAACCGCAATCAAAGGAGTGAACGCAGCTAGCATGAGCACTGCGAGTGCCGATCCCCGCTCGACCGTGAACCCAAGCACGGGCAGACAAATCCATGCGGGGACGGCCAGCAGGCTGATCAGCCAAACAGGCCGCAATAAACGAAGTTCCTTGCGGATCAAGTTGAGAAGCGGGCTTGTGGAACGGCAGCGAAGCCATTCCGCCACAGCTCTAGGCATCATCTTCGGCCCGGCCATCAGCAGATCATCGCCGGCGAGGCCTCCCGTCACCTGAAACCGCGCCAGCGCGCGCCGGCCAAGCCAGAGCATTACCCCCGCGTAGCTGAGGACGGCGAAGACGGCGACCGATCGGGTCGTCATGGTTTCGGCAATCCCCTCCCGCCGGAGGTGCCAGACGAGAGGGATGGAGCAGCTAACCGCGTTTAGGGCGAGTCCCCCCATCGTCGACCTTGCGACCAGCGTCCAAAATGTCGCCGAAGAGATCATGGCGATGATTAATGCTCCCCCAACCACCCAAAGCTCCGGGTCCTGCGGAAACGTTGATTGCTGGCCATATCGGAAAACCAAGGCCGCCGCGAGGACCGCGACGATCGTGACGATCAACTTCTCGCTCCAGATTTCCATCCGACTAACGGGTTGACTGAGCAGGAGCTGAAGAGTGCGGTGGTGGAATTCATTGCCGAGCGAAAGAGTCGCCAGCAGCGGGATGCCCACGAAAAATCCAAGAAAACTGATAGCCTCGACCAAGGGGTGAATTCCCTGAAGAGCGCCGCCCCTCAGCAAAGCGGAATCCGACTGCTCAACCAGCCGCAGCGCGCCCGCGATGATTACCGCGCACCAGGGCCAGAACAGGGAGCGTGCCTCTTTGAGGATTCGCGTGGTTTTCGCGCTCATTCCCGTCTCCTATGATTTCAAGGTTGCGACGAAGATTTCCTCGAGCGTCAGCGACTCCGTCGAGAGTGCCTCGGGATTGTGCTGCCGCAAGCGCTCCAGCAATTCGTCTCCGGCGCCATTGGCGATCAACTCGAGTTCGCGGCCGTCGCGCCGCACGCGCAGTGCCGCTTTCAGGTCGAGTTCCGGCGGCGATTGCGCAAAGCGTGCGCGAATTTTCCGATAACGCTCGCGGGCGTGGTCGGAGTCCAGCGTCAGCACGGCCTGACCGTGATCGATGATCGTGAACTCGTCAATCAATCCCTCGAATTCAGTGATGAGGTGGGTGGAAACCAGGATCGTGCGCTTGCCGGGAATCCCTTCCTGGTACGCGCCGATCACCGTCTCGATGAACTCGCGGCGAACGATGGGGTCCAGGCCCGACGTCGGTTCATCGAGCACCAGCAGATCCGTCTCCGGGCAGACCGCCGCGATCAACGCCACTTGGGTTCTCTGGCCCTTCGACAGACTTCCCGTGCGCTGCGCCGGATCGAGCCCAAAATGCCCGAGCAACTCCTGTTCCGTCTTCCGATTCCAATACGGACGAAAGGAAGCGAGGTAATCCAGCGTCTCGCGAACACTCATCCACGGATAGAATGCCACCTGGTCGGGTACGTAAGAGAGAAGCCGCTTCACCGCGACTTCTTGCTTTGCCGGATCGAGACCGAATACCCGCACCTGCCCGCGCTGCGGGCGCAGCAGATTGAGCAAACACTTCATCGTGGTTGTCTTGCCCGCGCCGTTGCGACCGAAAAGTCCGTAACATCGGCCGGGCTGCACTGCAAGGCTCAAATCATGGATGGCCTCCGCGCGCCCGTAGGCGTATGAGAGGTTTTCGACTTGGATCGCGGGAGTTGGAGAGCTCATGGCTGGTCATACCTCTTTCTTGTGGTCTTCGTTGGCGCGCCGTTTGTCGTCCAGAACATCCATTCGCTCATGAATCAATTGGAGAAACTCATGGCGGGGTACTTGCAGATGGTGAGCCTGTACAATGGCCTGGTCGATTTCCTCGATGAGCAGCTTGCGGCGGACTTCCTTTCTCAGGGCCGAATGATTCTCTTTCAGGAAACAACCTCGCCCCGGAAGCGTCTCGATCACGCCGAGGCTTTCCAGTTCCGAATAAGCTTTGGCGACCGTGTTGCGGTTGACGCGAAGTTCCTCAGCCAGCGGACGGATGGATGGGAGCGCCTCGCCGGGCCGCAGCGCCCCCGATGCAGCCGCGGTCTTGATCTGATCGACCAATTGGAGATAGATGGGCATGCCGGACTTGAAATTGATTTGCAGTATCATGCGTCACTCTGTCCTATGACACTATGACAGCATGGGTCATATTGTCAAGCGCAATTTTCCGCCGTTGCTCGCGAGTGATGGAATTACGGCCCCATGCGGCCGCCGAAATGGGCATTCCCCGAGGTCAATGGTACAAAGAATTTTTGCGGAGCACGGGTATAGGGGATATCGGCTAACGGGTTTTCGAGCCCAGTGGTTTGGTGAGTTTCATCTGTCGATCGTCAAAAGTCCAGAATCGTTCAGCCTTTAGTTCAAGGGCGCAGGCCACATGTAGGCTGTCAAGAGTACACACTCCCAGCTTAGGTCCAAAGCGGCGGCCAAATCTGCACAGACGTCCGGGGTAGACTTTGGAACCGAGATGGTTTCCCACAGGCCAGCGGCGCGGTCATCGTCGAGTTCTCGATGCACGCGATCTGCTTCGGTAATGGTCATCTGCCGGCGAAAGACTTGCTGTGCAATGGCATGGGCCCATTCGGCAATATGAAGCGGCGTAATCCACGGTCTAGCCCCGGCGGCCAACATCTGGTCAGCTCTCGTCGAGTGAGCGTCTTTGACGTAAAGCGAGACGAAAATCGTCAATAGCGCCCTCGTTCTTCGATCAGAAGATCGGGACCCGGCCATAACGCCGTCGCCAAAAATCTTCTTGCGTCGGGCCGCGAAGTCCGGCAGTTCTACTTTCGTTCCTTCGCGGTGTGCAGCAGGGACAATACGGGCGATAATTTTATCGCGATCCCGTAGTTCAACGGTTTTTCCGGCTCGCAGCCAAGCCTTAGCGAAGCGTTTGGGCTTGTCCAAGGCCTCCCGTTTCATCGCAAGCTTCCGGAGGCACCCGGAAGGAGACCACTCATTTGACCGCCACTAGTTGGGCGATGGATGCTGAGTTGACACTTGCAACGAATATTGTGGCGGACGGAATTCAATCGTGACGTCCTGTTGAGCTTGGACCGGCCTTTTGTCCAACAAAGTGGGGCTGTAACGCCACTGGCGAATGGCTCGTTCTGTGGTAGGAAGAAGAGAGACGGAGCCGCTCAAGAACTTTACTTCCAGCACTTGGCCAAGCTGCCCGATAGTGGCGCGGACCCTTATTGTTTCAGCCAATCCATAGCGATCCCGCGGCCTTGGATAACCAGGCCAAGCGAAGGAGACAAGCCCGCCAGCTTCTAATCGAGCGGGCCTATGAGCCGCAGGAGAAACGAGGACAGAAAGCTGCGAGGACATTGCGAAGGAAGACGTGGCGGCGATCGCCTTCTTCGGGAAACTCACCCTGAACGGTTGGCTTCCCCGACCTGGGGCAGTGACAAGGATCGTCGAAGGTCTTGGCAGGCGCGGCGCTGCGCCTATCGTAGAGGTTAGTCCATATGGGGCGGGCCTTCTTGGTGCACTACTTATCGGGCCGACAGTCTTGGTTGAATGTGCGAGCTTGGAACTCGCCGGAGGCGATGCGTTTCGCCCAATTAGCCCGATCGCGCCACTGTGCTCGGAATTGACTTCCGGCCTAGCAGATGCTTTAGATTCCCTTGTCGGACATGAATCTGAATCCGTGGACCGTACTTCCGCGAAATATTCTGAGCCTCGGGTGCTCTCCTTGGACTTTCCTTCGGAAGGCGTGGCGTCGTCGAGCCTATTGGTGCCCGCGGTGTCGGAACTCGCCACCGGCGGAGTGGGAGTTCGCGAAGTCGATCCGTGCGCTTGATCAAGCAGTGTCGGTGACTTGGCATCAATGGCGAGCACCGATTTCGGGGCCTCTCGGAGGCGCCTCCCGAGCGGGCCGCGTCCCACTGTGAGCCCAACGGTGAAAGCGATCACCGCGAATAGAAACAGTAATGCAAATACAGCGACCTGAAATGCGGATACTTCAAGAGCAGGAAAGCGCGAGGACGAGCCCTCGATGCGATCCGCGGACGACTGGCCCGTTCGAACTTGCGGCGCAAAACTGGTAGATGCGATGGAGTGGTGCCTTTCTTCGTGAGGATGTTCGACGAGCGATTGAGAATCCGCATCCACAATCTCACAGGTCTCGATCTCCAATTGTTGAGACGCAGTGTGTGCCATTCGTTCTGCCAAGGAGGCCTGGTCTTGCTCCGGGAGAACATCCTTAATCGACACGGCCGGGAACTCGTCGGCGCCGGTGCAACGCTCTGCGGCTTCCTGATCTTGAACAAACGGGTTATTGTTATTAAGGACGGGTCCGAGCTCGCGAGAATTGATTCCCAGGGACTGCTTGTCGTGGTCAATTGCGGGTTCAGCCTCCCTAGCTCCTTCCCCTTGTGCCTGGGGGCCAGTTCCCTGCCTCGCTTTATTCCGCTTCGCGAATTCAATGAGCGCTGCAAACCTGCCGCCCGCAGTCGAAAGAGCGTCAAAAACATACGCAACGTTCTTCGAATTGAACTGAAGCTGGCGGGCAGTAAGAGACAGCCGGAGGCTGTCGTCAATTTCGGTTCGCTGGCTCTCCGAGAGATAGTCTCGTAGTTCAAAATAGCGTGCGCCGTTCTCGTAGTTCTCTCTCCAGTCATGAATGGCCTGAAGACGACGATTAGCATCCTTCTCCAGTTCCTGTTCCTGCTGTTCCGCGTCTTCGGTGAACATTTCTGCTTCGCCATGGGGCAATGCCATGGTGATTTCTCTCAGTCCACCGCGCAGTTCCTGAAGCTTGTTGGACGGCAAAGATGTCTTTCGACACACCCACTCTCCGCGCTTCTTGTCGAAATCAATCGTGGCGCGATACTCATCTGTTTCATACTTGAATACCGGCAACGGCATGAGCGGCGGCCACGTGCCGCCCAGGATGGATTTCATCTCGGACTGTTGCCGTGGGGAGGTGAGTCCAGCAATGTTGGCCTTAACGAATCTCATGATTCGGCCCAAAAAGCTCTAGCCGCCATACGACCCTGCCGGTGGCGACCAACCTTTGCTGTAGACCCCAACACCATCCGAAGAAATTAGTTTCTCTTCCCCTCCGCGAAACCTCTTTCGGAGGATCTGTTTCCTGTTTCCTGGCCAACAGACGACTCCAATTCCAGTGTCTGTCTTTGCCATGACTGCCCCTGGATGCGAAGCCTTGCTACCGGCTGCTGCAAACTCTTCCTTTTGAGCTGCATACAAGGGATGCGGAATGAGGCTATCGGTGATCAAAGCACAGATCGGCCGACCCGGTACTAGTAGGTTTAGACTAAGCAGAAACTTGAACCTCAGCCAGCGGTCCCGGGAACGATTCAGGTCGCATGAGTGTCAATTCTATTTGCAACCCAAGTTGCTCCGTTTCGCAAAGGCGTCGAAGTCATAGAGTCGAAGTTGGTTCCTGTGCAACCAGAGGAAGCAAAAAACCAAATGCGACGACGGCCAGGCGAAGTGCGAGTTCATAGCTGATCTGCCGGTGGCGGATTGTACCAGAGGAGCGAGGAGAGTCGGTTTGAAAAATGCCGAGCAAACGCGGAGCTCTGCCAGCTGCAAGTGCTCAGCTACTCATAACGTAGGGCCTTCAGGGGATCCAGTCGCGAAGCGTGGTAGGCGGGTAGGAGGGTGGCGAGCGCCGCAACGGCCGTCAGGGTGACTACGGCGATGACCAACGTGAATGGGTCACGCGGCTTCAATCCGTATAGCAGTGACTTCACTACTGGCAGAAGCCCGAGCCAGGGCGGTCCCGATCACCAGGCCTGCAACCGTCAGGATACCTGCTTCCCTCAAGATCATGCCTACGACGTCCACGCGCTTTGCGCCGATGGCCATGCGGATTCCGATCTCCTTGGTGCGCTGGACGACCATGTAGGAGATCACTCCGTAAAGACCCGTAGCGGCCGGCAGCGCGGCGAGAAAACTGAAGAAACCGGAAAGCGTGGCCATCAATTCGTCTTTCTCTGTCCCGTGTTTGACATTGGGTTGTGAAATGTTCCATCGATTTTCTTCTCTGCGTTCTCTGTGCTGTCTGCACTAAAGAACAATGTCAACGACGCTCGGCTTGGGCTCGAATATGTTCCAGCACGCGGGAATGGATCTTGCGAATGATGTAGTCCGACCACCAATGCCAATACGTCGCCGGCCACATGGCGTTGTGATACCACGTTGCGCCTTCGAGCCGCGTGCGTCCGCCAGGAAGCGCGGTCAGCAAGAACTGGCCTTCCTCCGAAACAAAGTACCCGTGCAGGTGCGGCGCGTCGATATGTCCATACGGTGTCAGTTCATTGAGCGGCGCCGGACTTGCCGTCACTCCGAACTTCAGCAAATGCGGCTCGTCCCACACTTCGATTGGCTCGACAAACGGTCCTGTCGAGAAAATGCACTGCCTCACAGCGCCAACAGCGCCAACGCCATGTCCGGTAATCTCAGAACGAATTGGGTAGGCGACTCCCGAGCGAAACAGCAGTTCCTTCGGCGGCGGAATGTCGGCAAAGGCAACCGCTTCATTCCACACTTTCTTGGTAGGCGCATTCACTTCGATCGCAGTGCGGACCTCGTAGACGGGCGGTCGCAAAGCCGCTGCGCGCTCCGCTCCAAACCATGCCGGCACCAGCAAAATCAAAATGGAGAACATGGCAGGCGTCTGCTTTGGACGCCAATGACGCGCCTGGATCGCATAACCGAGCGCGCCTCCAAGCGCCGCCAGGGCCAACGCAAACGGCGCGGCCATCAGCACGCAGATGATTCCTTCTACGGCGATCAGAACCAGCGTGACGCCAACCAAGCCCACGGGCACGAGCGCCAAACCCATGCAGTCAAACCACTCTCGTGGCTCGTGGTAGCTGTACAGCAGCACCGAAAACATTCCAAGGCAGAAAGGGAGAGCCACGAACAGCCCCAGCCGTAAGCGCCGATCACTAGAGGGTTCCCATGACAACGAACCCGAGACCCAGAACGGTTGCAACCACAATCGAAAGCGCGGCGCTGCCGATTTTGCTGTGTGGGATGAAGCGATCGATTCCATGCGGTCCCGGCCACGGCGCTCCTTCCAATTCTTGAGAACGCTCATGCGGCGGCAACGCGCAAAGAAGGAGAAAAAACAGCAAATTGATAAGAGGGACAAAGAAAAGGATCACAAGCCAAAGCGGCTGGCCCGCGTCGCGCAGCCGTTTCACCGTCATCGCCACGCCGACCCAGATAAACGGAATCGAGACAAGCAACAACGTTGCGAGAAATTTGGCTTCGGTATCCGAGAGATGATTCAGCCGCGCCGCCCTCCCCAGAGGCACCCAGTAATTGAACTGTTCTTATAGCCCAGGAACGAGGATGCAATCAGCCGGTCTAGATTGTGTTTGATGGCCACGCCGACAAGCCCCACGGTGGCGTAGGCCAGGCGGACGACACGTCCGTCCCATCGCCACAGATCCGGCAATTTCATTGGCATTCCGGCATACTCTTACGTTGCAACAAGCTCCAGCCCACGAGCGAGCACAGACCAAAGCCGACCGAATTGAGAACCCCATGATAGCGCGCCATTTCTTCGAGATTGACAAAGGCATGGAGCGGGTATTCGCCCATAGCCCACACATGCCTGCGAGTGCCATCCCAAAAATTACGCAGACACTTCCAAGGAGCAGCAGGCGTCCACCAATTCCGCGGGCTTTACCCAATCCAACACGAAAAGTTGCAAAAGCAATCCCACATCCGCCAATCACCAGCAGGCAGACGGCCGCGAGTTTCAGTTTTGGACCGATGAGAAACGCCAGACCCAGCAGACCAGGACCGGCAACGGCACACGACAAAGCAGCTCGCAGAGCCAGGGGAGTGCGCATCGAGGATGCCGCGAGCCCCGCAAGGATTGCCGCCATCAATCATGCGTAATGGAAATGGATCGCCGTCAGGAGCACGATGGGCTCACGGAAACCAAAAAGTTGCATTCCTGTGCGCGAGGCCGCGAGCCACAGTGCGCCGACAAACGCATATCCTTCGCCAAGAGCGAAACAGAATTCCGGGAACGATTGCAGGCGCGTTCTGATGAACCTCTCCAGGCCGTCGAGAGCCACCGCCGAAGCCACAATGAGCCACGGGCATACCAACGCACCCGCTGCCCGCCCGTCTTTTAGAAAGAAGCTCGCAGTAGAGCTAGAGCCGCGGCTGGAAACAGTAAGTACCGGACGACCAATACGTTCATTTGAGCAAGGCGGTCGGCCTGTGCAGCCACCAGGTTCAAACCGAGGGGAGCCATTACCCACGGCGCGAGAAGGAACAACAGATCAAAAATGCTCAGCCGAAAAAAGCCGCGGAGAACGCCAGCCAAAAGAATCAGCCAGGATGCGCCCCCGACGACAGCCATTCTCAGTCCTGATGGAAAGAGAGTTTGGCCTGTGCGCAGGATGAACTTCTGAGCCACGGGTCAGGGCCTTGCGCGGCATTGCGTTTGTCCGCCCATGTCTGTATCTTCTGTCTATTCAGAACTTACCAACAAGACCGCCGGGTTATCAAGCGTTTTTTTGACCGCACTCGCAGGAAGCGGCACCGCCACGAAAGGAGGCCATAAGAAGGCCGCCGCCCTGTTGCTTTCCCAATGGAAATGTGCCAAGCTTCTGTTGGGAACCCAATGGAAGAGAAGAAACAGAAGAGGGACGTGCTGCAAGGCACATTGGCGCTGATGGTCCTTAAGACCCTTGATGTGCTGGGCGCGATGCACGGTTACAGCATCGCTCGTCGCATCGAGCAGATCAGCGGAGACCTGCTCGCAGTGAATCAAGGCACTCTCTATCCGGTTCTGTTGAAGCTCGAGCAGGAGGGCTCAATCACCTCGGGGTGGGGCGTTTCGGAAAACAACCGCAAGGCACGCTTCTACCGGCTGACGCGGCAGGGGCGCAAGCAGTTGCAGGCCGAGAAACATGATTGGGATCAGACAGCAGCAATCATTGACCGATTTTTTGCGGTGAGGGCGGAGGATCTGAAATGAGGAGGCTAAGGCGCTTCGTTAAGCGGCTCAGCTCGTGGCGAGAACCGAAAAGGATGAGGAACGACTGCGAGCCGAGATTGAAGCTCACATCGCCTTGCAGGCGGAGGACAACCTGCGCGCCGGTCTGTCTCCGGAAGAGTCGCGGCGCCAGGCGATCCTGAAGTTCGGCGCGGTGGAGGCCGTAAAGGAAGAGTACCGGGATGAGCGGGGATTACCGTCTGTAGAAGCTCTGCTGCACGACATGCGGTATGCTTCACGTCGATTGCGGAGATGCCCCGCGTTCACGGTCACGGTTGTGCTCACCCTGGCGCTAGGCATTGGCGCGACCACTTCCATTTTTACGTTGGTCTATGCGGTTCTGCTGAAGTCGCTGGCAGTGGCCGATCCGGCTGAATTGTATCGCTTGGGAAAAGAAGCACGTTGTTGCTATTGGGGCGGGTACAGCCAAGAAAACGAGTTTTCCCTTGTCTCCTACGATCTTTACAAACATTTCCGGGACCACACCCAAGGGTTTCGAGAATTGGCGGCGTTCCAGGCGAGCACCTCGCTGCTAGGTGTGCGGCGCTCCGGTAGCGCCGAGGCAGCGCAAGGCTATCCCGGGGAGTTCGTTTCGGGCAATTACTTCACCGTGTTCGGCATCAGCGCCTATGCCGGACGGCTGCTGACCGCCGGCGACGACCAAGCCGGCGCTCCACCTGCCGCAGTGATGAGCTATCGCTTATGGCAGCAACGATATGAGTCGGATCCTTCCGTCGTCGGTGGCGTCTTCAACATAGACGACAAGCCATTTACGGTCGTGGGAATCACTCCGCCGCGTTTCTTTGGCGACACCCTGCGCACGAATCCACCCGATTTCTTTCTGCCGATCAACACCCAACCGTTGCTGGGTGCCGCTGCGGATATCTATCAGTCCGACAATTCCTGGTTAGACCTAATCGGACGTATCCTGCCCGGCGCGAACCCCGCCTCCATCGAAGCTCAGATGAGGGCGGAGCTCAAGCAGTGGCTGCGCTCGCGTTGGGGTGACATGAGCGCCAACGATCGCGCGGAATTTCCCGAGCAGACCCTGTTCTTGCGCCCCGGAGGCGCCGGCATCACGAGCATGCGTGAGGAATATGAGCACTGGCTTCAGATCCTGATGATGGTGACAAGTTTCGTGCTCCTCATTGTCTGCGCCAACGTCGCCAATCTGATGCTCGTGCGCGGCATGGAGCGGCGGCGGGAGATATCGTTGAGGATAGCACTGGGGGCGCAGGCGCTCCGGCTCGTGAGGCAGGCCCTCGCCGAAAGCATTTTGCTCTCACTCGCAGGTGGTGTGGCGGGTCTGGTGATTGCATTTGCGGGGACGCGCCTTATTCTGCACTTCGCATTTCCGCCGACGAGCGGAATGGCAGCTATTCCCATCGACGCGTCGTCTTCCATGCCGGTCCTGCTCTTTGCCTTCGGCGTTTCGCTGATCGCGGGAGTTACTTTCGGCATCGCTCCGGCGTGGATGACCACACGGATAGATCCCATCGAAGCCCTCCGGGGAGCTAGCCGATCCACTGTCCGCACAGGCGCGCTCCCTCGGAAGACCCTGGTCGTGTGCCAGGCAGCGCTCTCGCTGGTGCTGCTGGCTGCATCCGGACTGCTGACGGCGGCTCTGCGCCACCTCGAGAATCAAGACTTTGGCTTCGCGCAGGACCGGCGCACGATCGTCAGGATCGATCCGAGTCTTGTCGCCTATCGACCAGACCAACTCACCACACTTTACGGGCGGATCCAGAATTCATTATCGAGCGTTCTCGGTGTGTCGGACGTGGCCATCTGCCAGTACTCGCCGCTGAGCCGCAACAATTGGGGTGCTGGCGTGTGGGTGGATGGACGTCCGGCGCCCGGACCGAAGGACGACGTTTCTACTTCCTGGGATCGCGTCACTGCGGGATATTTTACCGCCGTCGGAACTCCCATTATCGAGGGACGCGGGATCTCCGATCTCGACACAGCGACTTCACAGCACGTGGCCGTGATCAACCAGGCGTTTGCGCGCAAGTTTTTCCAGAAAGAGGACCCAATCGAGAAGTACTTCGGACAGACTGGGATGGGGACGTCCCGCCAATACGAAATTGTAGGCGTGGCCCAAGACGCGCGCTATCTGGACTTCGATCTTGACCACCCGATTGGCCCATTCTTCTTTGTTCCCGAAGCGCAACATGACGTGTTGCCAACCGGAAAGGACAGCAACCCAGGCTCGCATTTCCTGCACGATATTCTTATTGTCACCCGGCCGGGAGCCAGCGTGTCCTCTGGGCAGATTCGCCAGGCCATGGCCTCGGTGGATCCCAACCTGCCGATCATTTCCATTCAGACCTTGAGAGAGCAAGTGGCTGGCACATTCCGGCAGCAGCGCCTGATTGCACAACTCACGTCGTTCTTCGGAATTCTTTCGCTTGTTTTGGCTTGCGTCGGGCTGTATGGAGTGACAGCCTACAACGTCGGACGCCGCACCAACGAGATTGGGGTGCGGATGGCGCTCGGCGCCACTGCCACGCAAGCGGCCGCGCTGATAATTCGCGGCGCGTTCGCGCTGGTGGCCATTGGTCTGGTTGTTGGATTGCCCCTGGCTTTGGCGGCGGTGCAATTCCTGGGCAGCCAACTCTACGGATTGAATCCGTATGACCCTGCGGAGATTTTCGTGGCCGTTCTAACACTTGGGTTCTCGGCGCTGGTCGCATCGTTAATACCGGCGTTGCGGGCAAGCCTGATTTCACCCTCGGAAGCGTTACGAACTGAATAGGACCGCCCCCTTTTTCTTGTAGAGCCGCCGGGCTTGGGAACAAGTCGCGTCTTCACCACCGTACTCTCGGGCTACGACGGTCCTATCGGCCGCAATAACCAACTTGCGCCGGGACCTGGCTAGTCGAGTGGTGTTTATCAACGATGGCGCATCTGAATTGCCTTCCTACTGGAGGAGGCTGCGGGGTTTCCCATTGCCGCCGGCGTCTCGGATTCAGTTTGGGAATGCACTTTTCGGAATCGGCAGCTCTCATCACGCTATCGATTCGGGTTCGGCGTAGCGGATGCTCTCCTCTCGGTCGGTTACCGGCTCGGTGGAGATTTCCGAGCGTGGCTGCGGGCTATCGAGAATGACCACTCCCTGATCGTCGGCGAGCACGCGGAACGTTGGGGATATTTCGTAGAGTTCTTCGAACGAGCATGCCGCAGCTTCCAGTTGCGATTCTTCCGCGGCAAGCCCTTCCGAGTCGCGCAAGACGAAGAATTTGCTGCAGAGCCTGCGCACGGTGGAGAGGCGATGCGTGATGATGAGGGCGCCCATGTGATCCCCAAGCACCTCTTCCATGCCCTTCTGCACGGCCTTTTCCGTGGTGGCATCGAGCGAGGCGGTGGCTTCGTCCACGACCATGAATATGGGCTTACGCATGGCGGCCGCTCCGATCATCAGCCGCTGTTGCTCGCCGCCCGATAGTTCAATTCCGTGCCGGCCGACTCGTGTGTCGAGCCCGTCGGTCAGGCGGTCCCCAAAATCGATCTTCAGCTTTCGCATGATGCCCCACAGTTCTTGATCGGGGACATTGATGGGTTCATCGGTGAAACGGTACAGTAGGTTGTCACGGATGGTCCCATCAAATACCTGCGCCTGTTGCGGCACGTAGGCGATGAGATTGAGCCAGGAAGACAGTCGCACATCGCGCAAGTCGTGCCCGTCGACCAGCATTGTCCCTGAGGTCGGATCCATATAGCGCATGAGCAGGCGCATGATCGTGGTTTTGCCCGCGCCGGATGGGCCAATCAGAGCGGCCTTCTCGCCAGGCGCGATGGTGAGGCTGACATTGCGGAGAACCGCCGTCGCCGGCTTGGCACCTCCGTTCGTGGCAGCGGGCAGGCCAGGCAGGTCGCACTTCTCCGTGGCGTATGCGAAGGAAACATTGCGCATCTCTACGCGCATGCCATTTTTTCTCTGGAGCTCGATGGCCTTCGCCTTATCGGTGATGTCCGGTGGAACCGTCAGCGTGAGCATCGCGGTACGAATCGCCGGCATGTTCCAGTTGACCTGATGTTCGATATGACCGATATGCCAGATGCTCTCGCTGACTTTGGTGGCGTACATCAGGAGCGGCACGAAGACACCGTTGGACCAGTCTCCTCGCCAAATCAGCCAAGCACCATAGCCGAGCGTGCCCAAAAGGACCAACCGGTTGGAATATCCGCGCCAGGTGACCTTTCTGATGAACCAGAGCCAGAATTTGCGCTCTTCCCCCAGGACCTTTTGAAAAGACCGATTTTGGTAGGCGATCTCCTCACCCTCTTTTGCACACGTTTTGACACGCTCGATTTTCTCCCAGCGTTCATGCTCCCAGCGGTTGATGCGCCGGAATTCTTTATCGAACGGCGCGCAGTTTTCGGAAATGTTGCGGTTCAGATACACGAGCCAGACCAGGTAGCTCGCGAGAAGTAGGGTCATAAACAAGCCGGCGGACGGCACGCGGAGCCACAGGAGCGTCAGTGCGACGGTAAGCGAGATCATCGAGGAGGAGCCCTCGAACATGAGCATATTTTCGAGTTGCTCGATGCGTCCCTTGCCCCGCTCGATGTTTGCTGTGTTCAGATAGGAGCTTTCCTGCAGGTGCTGGCCCATGCTCTTCTCAAAGAACAACTCATTCATGCGGCGCTTGAGCTGCGTGAGATTCGCGCCCTGCGCGTACTCTCGCGCGATCATTTGCAGGCTGTCGAAATAGCCGTATATGACCACGAATGCAGCCATGCCGAGGAAGCTCATCTTGACGGCGTATGCGTCGTGCCGAATGAGTCCGTCGACCAAATATTTCGCCAACCAAGCGATGCCGTTCAAGGCGGTGACGGAAATGGCAAGAGACACAAGCATCCGCTTGGTCCAATGACGGCTTTCGGGAGTGATGAATTCGTGATAAACCCAGCGAGCCACCCCCAGGCTTTGCTTCATTTCGTGGAGGTATTCGCGCCAGGTTCGGGAGATTTTGCGCGTATCTTGCGGATCGACAATCACAAAACAACCCCTGGAGCAGGTTCGCCAACCGCCAAACGACCACTTAGCTTAGCAGTTGGTCTGCAGAATGTGCTTCGTCTAAATTGTACGGCATGGAGCGAACCGCTTGATGAGACAATTTTGCGGAGATGTCTCATTTGCCCCCCAAAGAAATGCGCATTCGCCAAAGGCGGATCTGATTCCGAGAACGACTAAGCGGCGGTAAAAATTCCTGGAGAAAAGCCGCCGAAGGCCCAATGACCGAGCTCAGCTTGCGGGTGTTTAGCGAAGAGCTCGCACTCCAAAGCAAACGGCCGATCAAGGGGACTCTTCTGTCGAGCGGGCGTACGAGCAAATGCAAGCTAGAATCGAGCTGCCTGACCCCGACCGGCCCGCTCGCGACGTTCTTCGCCAGATACTCGGTGAGAGTCGCAGGAGCTTCCTGGCGCGTTCACTAGGATCCGGACCTCCGAGGATTTATGCTGGTTCTCCGCTCTGACGCCTGGTGATCGCCACTCGGAAGTGCGGCTGTCGATCCATCTGGCGTTCCATCCGGCCGCGCCCGAGGATCGCAAGCAGCCAAGAACGGATTCGCCAGAATGTCATCCGTCTTGTGCCCGAGGCATTTCCGATCAAGGGCCGCGGCGACTAACTCACCATGGCTCGCATCGGAGCGGTCCAACCGGCGACGCTAAGATTCGGTGTACACTCAGGGACAAAGATCGAGGTAACACAAGATTTCGTGCGCACCTAAAACGGCATCCACTCGCGCCGGCGACAGAGCCCTTGGCATGGAAGCGCGCATCACCCGCCGCGATTTCCTCGGCTCCGCTTTGTTGGCCTCGGGATCAATGTTACTGGCGGGCGCGACCCCTCGCCAGCTCCTGGCGGGAAACGACGAGTTTACCGGTTACGGCGGCATTGGCGACTACAGCAGCTCGAATGGCAATACCTGGAATGTCCTCGAAGCCGGTCATGCGATCCGCGATGGCCGGTACGACGCCCTGCCCAAGGACATGGTCGAGACCGGCGAGAACTACGATTGCGTCGTCATTGGAGGCGGAATCAGTGGGCTCGCAGCTGCTCTTTTCTTCCAGAGGAGCGCCGGTCCGGGCGTGAAATGCTTGATTCTGGAAAATCATCCCATCTTCGGTGGTGAAGCAAAACAAAATGAATTTCTCGTAGATGGCAAGCGGCTGGTTGCACACCAAGGCTCGGCCATCTATCAGATCCAATACCCACACAGCTTCCTGGCCCGTTTCTACGATTCCATCGGGTTGCAAGCACCCAATCTGACGTATCAGCGATGGGCTGGCTCTGAACCGGAATTCCCCCTTTCCAAGACTCCCTATGAGGCCATTGGCTTGCGGCATGGACAGTACGGTTTCTGGTTTGGCCGGAGATTCGGCCACAGCCCAGGAATGTGGCTGATTGATCCTGTGGGAAAAGACCTGCAGGGCGCTCCGGTTTCGAACGAAACTCGACTGGAATGGTTGCGCTGGCTGAAGGGTGAAGCGGTTGAAAACAGGAAATTCGAACATCCTAAAGTCGAAGGGGATGCGATTTCGCGATATCTCGATTCGATCACGCTGGAACAGCACTATATGGAACGCTTTGGGCTCGGCCGCGAGACCGTCCGCACGTTCCTCTCGCCAGTGGAGGGCGGGGGCTCAGGCCTCGGTCCTGATGCCTTGTCTGCGTACTCGGACTATGCCTTTGAGCTGCTGTACCCATTGCCCGAAGAGAAAGGCGGTTCAGATCAGATGTTTCCGGGCGGGAACACGACGATCGCCAGATTAATGTTGAAGAGTCTGATTCCCGGCGCAATAGACGGCAGCGACACGGTAGAAGGAGTTTGCCGCGGTCGAGTGAATTTTCCTTCACTCGATATTCCAGGAGCCGGGACGCGAGTTCGCCTGTCATCGACCGCGATTCATGTCATGCATGACGGGGAAGCCGACAAAGCCGATTCGGTTACTATCGCGTACCTGAACGCAGGCAAGCTGTACAAGCTGAAAGCGCACTCGGTTGTAATGGCGGGCGGATCCTGGACCGCGAAGCACATCGTCAAGGATCTTCCGGAAACTCACCGCACTGCCTACGCCCAGTTCTACCGTTCTCCCTGCATGATGGCGAACGTTGCCGTGAGGAATTGGCAGTTCCTGTACAAAATGGGAATGAGCGGTTGCCGATGGTTTGAAGGGATCGGCAACTATATGGAAGTTCGCAAGCTGGCATTAACCGGCGTCGAGGACCCTACTATCAGTCCAGACTCGCCTATCGTACTCACCTTGAAAATTCTGTACTCCTATCCCGGGTATGCAACCGAAGAACAGGGGCATCGAGGTCGCAGAGAGATGTTAGGAACGTCGTTCAGAGACTATGAAAGACAAATCCGAGAACAGTTCAGCGACATGTTTGCGCACGCCGGCCTGAATACTGGACGGGACATTGCCGGGATCATACTTAACCGGTGGGGGCACGCCTATCTAAGTCCACAGCCTGGGTTCTTCTTCGGCCGGGACGGTCGACCGGCGCCTCGGGAGATTCTTCGTAGAGCACCGTTTGGCCGGATCGCTTTTGCAAACACGGATCTGGCAGGCGCCATGGACCATCGCTATTCCATCCTCGAAGCCCAACGCGCTGTCGGCCAACTATTTGACCAGGTTTTGACATAGCGAAAACTGGCTTGGGGATCCGCCAGTCCTTCCGTTGCAGTCTGAGCTGCGGTCTTATCCACGGGCAAGCCTGCCAAGTTTCATCGGGTGATACCATCTCTCCGGGAAGGAGCTAATCAGTGCGCACAAGTGGCCGATTCTCTCTGTCTTTCCCGTGCAGGCCACATATAACTGGGCAGCAACGTCATCCGGCGTCGCGCGACGCGATCCTGTTGTCTCGGAGAAAGTTCCTGTTAGCTGAAATTCGTGTAGGCAACCTGCCTGGAGCGGGGTTTATTTATGATGTTGTTTGCGTCGTCCTGTCAGGATTTGTTCACCATGGTGATCGCGGGCACCTTGGAGCCGTGGTTGGCGGTGAATGGCACCAGCGGCTGCGAACGGGCGATTTCGGAAGAAAGCTCGAAGGGCAAGGTCGCCTCGAAGGCAGTGACGTCAGCGTTGCTGTACCAGGGCTACCTCAAACCGGGGGGATCCAGCGAACGGCGGCGGGCAACTCGCTTCCGCCTCAGACACCGACTTTCTTTGGAGCACGATTCCGATTGCCCTTTGAGCTACTTTCCCGCTTCTTCCTTCAGGTACGCCCTGCTGAGGGTACTCTTTTTCTTGGCAATCTCTAGCAGCGTCGGATAAAACTGCACGAAAGTGGTGTCCACGGCGCCGTGCTGTTCGTGGCAGGAGTAGCAGTCCATTTCCTTGGGCAGCAGCTTCCCGGTCACTCCGTCTTCGACATTGAAAAAAGCCCATTTCCCGGCCGGGAACCGCGCTTCATCCTTTACGTGCACTTCAAGCCCCATCACTTCTCCGGTCTGAAAATGTCCGTTCTTATTGATCGACACTTTGGTCCCTGCCTTGCGCCCCTCCAGCACCAGCATGGTCTTGTCCGGCCACGTGCCGTTCTCGAGGAACTCCTTGTACGCCTCCGGGTTAGCGAACACGTTGTCAAACATCGAGTGATCCATGTTCATGGCATTTGGGCTGTAGCTCATGTCCAAGCCCGACGACAGGTACACCCACTCCCGGTAATTCGCGGGGAGCTTCAGGCTTCCGTCTGCCGTATACACCGGTGCGTTCACGCTGTTCTCTTTATTTGCACCCGCTTGCGGCATGCTTACCGCCAGCAACAAAGCCGCTGCCAAAAGAAGGATCAAGATCCACGTAGGTTTCATCGACACGTCTCCTGAAATCAACCTTCCATCCCCTCGAGGGTTGTGGCCTCACACTAACGAACACCCTTGCCGCGCGTCTAGAATAAAGACAACCTCCTTGGTGAGGCTCCTCTATGTCTAACGCGGGAGTCAGTTCAGGTGTTTCCAGCGTGTCCCGAGCCCGACACATGTCCGCAGGTAGCTTCTTCGGCACGATCCAAGGCAAGCGCGAACAGTGTGGGGCCATTTTCACCGATTTGCGCCATACCGCTCCCCGCAAGCTCCCTATGCACTCTCATGAACTCGCCTTTTTCGCCCTCCTGCTCGACGGTCTGTATGCTGAACGCTACGGGCGCCGCCAAAGCCAGTACGGACCGTTCACCCTTATGTTCCGGCCGGCGGGCATTCCCCATCAGGACGAAATCGGTCCTCGCGGCGTCCGCCTTTACGAAATCGAGATCCGCGCCGCGTGGCAAAAGCGCCTCGCGGATTGCTCCGCCGCTCTAGACACTCCCCGGGACGACATCGGCGGCGGCCCGCTGCTCTGGCTCGCTATGAAACTCTTCCGCGAAGTACAGAGTCCCAGCGCCGTTGACGATCTCGCCGTCGAAGGCCTGCTCGCCGAAATGCTCTCCTTCGCCGCGCGAGCGTCCCGGCATGAAAGCCGGCACGTCCCGGGCTGGCTCTCCCGCATCCAGGACAAACTAATGGCAGAACATTGCCGTCGCCTCACCCTCGACGAGCTCGCACGCGAAGCCGGTGTCCATCCCGTGCACCTCTCACGCATCTTCCGCCGCTCGGTTGGTGAAGGCATTGGCGACCATATCCATCGCCTCCGCGTCCGCACCGCTTGCGAACGCCTGCTCGATCCGCACGCCTCGCTTGCGGAAGTCAGCTTTGCGACCGGGTTCGCCGATCAAAGCCACTTCACGCGTTCGTTCCGCAGAATTACCGGCATGACGCCCGCCCTATTCCGCTCCGTCGTTCTCCACGCGACGTGAGCCCATCTTTTTTTTCTCGTTCGTGCAACACAACCCCATTTTCTCTGCGTCTGAAGACGGGATGCTCCAGCGCCCTACTGTTGCCGCTATCGGGCTAGTTGCGACTGCGGCCCGTGCAAAATCCTGTCTTGGACACGGCAACGATCGTACCGCGCGGCGAGCAGCAACCCTAAGCAGGGCGCAGTGAGTATTTGCCCGCAATCTCGGGATTCCTCCTTGGGCCAGCCATAATGGCTACGATCCACAACGAACGTGGTGCTTGCTTTTTCGCTCTCAAAACTAAAGACTTACCACGGGAACAGAGGCGAGAGAGCGGCGAGAGAAACTCGCCGCTACAACCCCATGGACAAACGCATCGCTTCCGCCGACGCGGCCATTGCCGAGCTCGCCGACGGTGCCACCATACTCATGGGCGGCTTCGGCCTCTGCGGCATCCCGGAGAACCTCATTGCCGCCGTCCGCCGCAAAGGGACGAAGAACCTTACCATCGTGAGCAACAACGCCGGCGTGGACGACTTCGGCATCGGCCTGCTGCTCCAGCAGCGCCAGGTGAAGAAGATGATCTCGACCTACGTGGGCGAGAACAAACTCTTCGAACAGCTCGTCCTCAGCGGCGAACTCGAGGTCGAGCTGAATCCGCAGGGCACGCTCAGCGAACGCCTGCGCGCCGGCGGCGCCGGCGTCCCGGCGTTCTACACGCCCACCGGCTACGGCACCATGGTCGCCGAAGGCAAAGAAACCCGCGAGTTCGACGGCCGCATGTACGTGATGGAGCGCGGCCTGCGCGGCGATTTCGCGTTCATCAAAGCGTGGAAGGGCGACCGCTGGGGCAACCTCATCTACCGCAAGACCGCGCGTAACTTCAACCCCATGATGGCCACCGCCGCCGATTACGTCATCGCCGAAGTCGAAGAGCTGGCGGACATCGGCCGGCTCCCGCCGGACCAGATTCACACGCCCGGGATTTTTGTGGACGCGATTTTCGAGGGCCCGAAATACGAAAAGCGCATCGAGCGCCGCACGACGAGGAAGTCATGAGACAAAGCTATGTTCGTGCGGCGTTCAGTTTAGCCTTAGCGGTGCTATGCGCTCGAACGGCTCGACAGCTCTCGGCCGATGTAAACCCCGCATTCGACGGGTCCCGCGCATACGAACACGTGCGGCATCTCGTAGAGATTGGGCCGCGGCCGCCGGATTCTGACGGCATTCGCCGAACGCAGGCCTACATTATCGGCCAGCTCAAAAGCTACGGCTGCCCGGTCGAGGAGCACGATTTTCACGCTTCTACGGTTCTCGGCAATCTGGCGATGAAAAACATTGTGGTCAAACTGCATGGCACGCACCCCGGAATCATTCTCTACACCACGCACTACGACACCGTACGCATACCCAACTTTGTCGGAGCCGATGATGGCGGCTCCGGCACCGGAACCATGATCGAACTGGCGCGCCTGTTCTGCGCGCGAAAGCATTTTCTCAACGTCTGGATCGCCTTCTTCGACGGCGAAGAAGCGCAAGGCAACTGGACTGACGCTCGGAACGTTCACTGGAACAGCGACGGCAGCAACAACACCTACGGCAGCCGCGAAATGGCCGCACAAATGGCTCTTTCCGGCGAACTCAAGCGCGTCAAAGCCATGATCCTGGCCGATATGATTGGCCCGTCCCATGTCAGGATCACGCGCGACAGCGGCTCTACGCGCTGGCTCGTCGATTTCATCTGGGAAACCGCAGCTCGACTCGGCTACAAAAACACCTTTGTCGATCAAGACTATGCCGTCGGCGGGGACGATCATTTTTCCTTCATCCGCCGGGGCGTGGCCGGCTGTGATCTCATCGATTTCTCGATCCCCTATTGGCACACGACAGAAGACAGGCTCGACAGAGTTGATCCCAAAAGCCTGGGCATCGTTGGCCAAGTTCTGGCGGCAACATTGCCTAGATTTGAGAAAAAGTTTCCCTGAAGTTGTACTGGGCGGGACCGGCGTTTTCAATTTTCGACGGTGGACGGATTTTATGCCGCTAACGGAAGAGCAAAAACGCGAACGGATTGCGCGGCGGATCGCGCTGGAACTGCGTGACGGCTATTACGTCAATCTGGGCATTGGCATGCCGACGCTCGTGGCCAACCACGTGCCCAAGGGCATGGACGTGATTCTGCAATCGGAGAACGGCATGCTCGGCGTCGGCGCGTATCCGCTGGAATCCGAAGTCGATCCCGACCTCATCAACGCGGGCAAGGAGACCGTCACCGAGCTTCCCGGGACTTGCTATTTCTCGTCGGCCGACTCCTTCGGCATGATTCGCGGCGGCCACATCGATCTCACCGTTCTGGGCGCGTTGCAGGTCGACGAAAAGGGCACGCTCGCCAACTGGGCTATCCCCGGCAAAATGCTCAAAGGCATGGGTGGCGCCATGGACCTCGTCGCCGGCGCCAAGCGCGTCTTCATCGCCATGGAACACGCGACGCGCGACAACAAACCGAAGATCCTGAAAAAATGCACGCTACCGCTCACGGGAGTCGAAGTCGTCGACCACATCGTCACCGAACTCGCGGTCATCGACGTTACGCCCAAGGGCCTGCTTCTCCGCGAACTCGCGCCCGATACCACGCTCGATCAAGTGCAGTCCCTCACCGAGCCGAAGCTTATTTTTGCTTCCGGTGGCCCCAAAGTCATGCCGGTTTGAGACCGAGCGCGGCGCGGGGATTTCGGGAAAGGACGGCAGTTGTGAAAACGCGGTTGACCGAGCAATTCGGAATTCGCCATCCGATGCTGTCCGCGCCGATGGCGCTCGTCGCGGGCGGGCGCTTGGTCGCTGCGGTCTCCGATGCCGGCGGCCTGGGAATCCTGGGCGGCGGATACGCCGGAGCACTCGGCGGCGAGCCGGACCTCGCGCAAGAGCTTAGGCTCGTCGAGGGCCGCAAGTTTGGCGTGGGTTTCATCACCTGGGCGCTCGATCGCGCGCCGCAAGCGCTCGATGAAGTGTTGAAGCGTTCGCCGTACTGCGTGTTTCTTTCCTTTGGTGACCCGCAACCCTTCGCGGCCAAGGTTCATGACGCCAAGGCCAAGCTGGTCTGCCAAGTGCAAACCTTGCGGCATGTGGACCAAGCGCTCGATGCCGGAGCCGACGCCATCGTGGCACAGGGCGCGGAAGCTGGCGGCCACGGAGCGGCCCGCGCGACGCTGCCTCTTGTCCCCGAAGTCGCGGATTATCTGGCGAAGCGTGCGCCAAAGACGTTGCTGCTTGCGGCGGGAGGAATTGCCGATGGCCGAGGGCTTGCTGCCGCTGTGATGCTGGGAGCCGACGGCGTGCTGATCGGGACGCGCTTCTGGGCTTCCGCGGAGGCTCTCACGCCGCAGGCGATGACCGATCGCGCCGTGCGCGCCACCGGAGACGACACCGTTCGCACAAAAGCGATCGATCGATTGCGCGGTGTTCCTTGGCCGCAGGAGTTTTCCTTTCGAGTTCTGAAAAACAAGTTCACCGACGAGTGGGCGCACCGGGAAGCCGAAGGGGATAGCGCGCGGCAGCCTTGCGAGCGCGTACGCCGAAGCCCGGGCGAAGCAGGATTTGGATATGTGTTTGACGGTCGTCGGAGAAGCTGCAGGGCTGCTGCACGACCGCCCTAGCGCAGCCAGGCTCATCGAAAATATCGTCCGGCACGCCGAATCGCTACTCGAACGCGGCGCTTCGCTGGATTTCCGCACTTCCCGGGCTGCTTCGTGACTGCCCGAGGCTCGTGATGAAAGCGAAGAAGGCAAAACGGAATCGGCCGGCCAAGCAAAACGCGCGAAGCATGCGGGACCGGCCGAAAATGCCGCCGATTTCCGAAGAAATGAAGCAGTGGTCGGCGATGCTGAAGACGGAAGTGAGCGGCTGGCCGCGAATCTCGACCAAGCCCATGTTCGGGATGATGGGCCTCTATCGCGGCAAGAAAATCTTCGGCGGCCTGCCGGTCACGCGGGGATTCGACACCCCCAATTCCGTCATTTTCCGGTTCGATCCCATGCCGCAGGATTTGCTGCAACGCGTGCTGAAGGACTCGCGCATTACACCCGGAAAGCGCTGGTTTTCCTTCGAGGTTGCTTCGACAAGTGATTTGCGCGATGCCTTGTGGTGGCTGAACCAGGCCTACGAACGGGCGAGGTGAGAGGTTTTCTTGTTTTGGCCCAAAAAATTTGCAGCAGTGTCATTCCGAGCGAAGCGCGGAATCTGGTCAGACATTACCGCCTCCTGCTAGTGAAGTGTCCGAGAATTAGCTGGGCAATCGTTTCTTCGACTTTCGTGTCCGGGGTGAGGTGCATCCCGGCTTAATCTTCTCCAGGGTTTGGCGGCATCGAGAGAGTTTCTCGACAATTGATTCGACCGTGGCGGTCCAGACGAAAGGCCGTGGCTTTTCATTCCAAGTCTGCAAGAATTCTTCAATGGCTTTCTCTAAGTCGCCTACGCTGAAGAAAGCACCCCGCCGGATTCGTTTAGAGGTCAATTCTCCAAACCATCGCTCGACCAGGTTCAGCCAACTGGAACTGGTAGGCACGAAGTGCAATACGAAGCGGGGATGACGTTTCAGCCAGCCACGTACCTTCTCGTGGCCATGCGTGCCGTAATTGTCCATCACCAAGTGCAACGGGACTTCGCCGGGAAACTCTTCATCCAGTCGCCTAAGAAATTTCAGAAACTCTTGGTGCCGGTGGCGCTCGTAACATTGTCCGATCACCTTGCCTTGCAGCAGTTCCAAAGCGGCGAACAGGGTCGTTGTGCCGTTGCGTTTGTAGTCATGAGTCATCGTGCCACAGCGCCCCTTTTTCAACGGCAAGCCTGGTTGGGTGCGGTCCAGCGCCTGAATTTGGCTCCTTTCATCCACGCACAAGATGATCGCCTGTTGCGGCGGATTCAGGTACAACCCCACCACATCGGTCAATTTCTCCAGAAAACGCGGATCGCGGGAGAGCTTAAATGTCTTGACGCGGTGTGGCTTGAGATTATGACTCCGCCACACCGTATTGACGGTGGACTTGCTGACACCCAACTGCGCGGCCAGCAATCGGCAACTCCACTGGGTCATGCCCTTGGGTTTGGTCTGTAAGGTGGTATCGATGATTTCCTGGATCTTGTCGTTCCCATACGTAGGTTTGCGTCCACGACCCGGCGCCACTTCCCACAAGCTCTCCAGTCCTTCCTGCGCAAATCGTGTCCGCCATAGCGTCACAGTTTTGCGGTTCGTGTCCAGTCGCTCGGCAATCGCGCTGTCCGATTCGCCGGCAGCCGATGCCAACACAATCCGGCTCCGCAAAGCCACTTGTTGAGGTGTGCCAAACGCCGAGAGCCACTGTTGAATCCGCGCCTCATCGGCGTCCTGGAGGATGAGGGGAGCAACTGAACGGGGCATGCTCTGAGCATATCCGAACCCCGCCCATTTGTCCAGTTATTTGCTGGACACTACACTGGCACATCCGTTTTCCTCGCTTTCCGTGGTTGTCTCATCGAGCAGCGGATGGGTGAAGGCCTCGTTGCGCTTTGGGCGAACACCCGGTCTCTCGCGTGATCTTGCCTAATTCCGCAAGGGGAGCCATCGCGCATAGACAAATGAGTTAGTCTAACGGGAGGACGCTCCTAATCCATGGACTCGCATTCCATCGTGATCGTGAGCCTGCACTCGCCCAAGGAAAAAATATGGGGCGAATTGCTGGTCGTCAACCCTTCCGGGGTCACGCTGCGCGGCATCGACCTGAATTCCTTCGATCATTTCATCCGTCAGATGAATGAGCCCGACGGCGAGCGCGTGGGATTCCCCACGGTGTTTTTTCCCATGCATCGCGTCGAACGCATTTCTCTCGACGAGCCCTCGGGATCTATTCCTTCGATGAACGAACTTTTCGCGCGCAAGCTGGGCCGCTCGCTGAAAGAGTTCCTTGCCGAATTCGCCTGAAGCGGCTTGCGAAAACCACCATGTTTAATTTAACAACGTCGTTTTGCATCGGCCGAGTTGCCTCAAACGAGCTCCTGAATTACGCTATTTGTAAACGCAATGAAGGGCCGAATCTGGACCGTACCCAATCAAATCACCTTCCTCCGGCTTTGTTTCCTGCCGTTCTTTCTGATTTTCATGTCCTATGAGAAGTACAAGTGGGCGTTGCTGATTCTGGTGATTGCGGGCTTTTCCGACGGCATCGATGGCCTGATCGCACGGAGATTCAACCAGCATTCTTCGCTCGGAGCTTATCTCGACCCCATCGCCGATAAGCTTTTGCTCTCTTCTTCCTTTGTCGTTCTGGCGTTTGAAAAGCAACTGGCGTGGTGGCTTACCATTCTGGTGCTGAGCCGCGACCTGCTCATTCTCACGGTGGCGGTGGTGATTATTCTGGCTTCCGGCTACCGGCCGTTTCCGCCGAGCATCTACGGCAAGTTCACCACGTTTTCGCAGATTGTCCTGGTTTTTGCGGTGGTGCTGGGCGCGGCTTACCCGGCCTTCCATCTCGATCTCCTGAACCGTTTCCTCGTTTACTTTGTGTCGGCCCTGAGCGTCATCTCGGGAGTGCACTATTCCTTCACCGTCGCCCGCCGCCTCAACCTGCCCTCGCAACCGCTTTAGAACCGGGATTTCAAGAAATCAAACAGGTCTTGCGGATAGCCATTCGAGCCGAGGGAGCCAGGAGCTGTCAGCGGCCGGGAAGCGGATCGTGATAGTGCAGAAGCATCAAAACGAAACTCGCGATGATGACGACTCCAGCGAGCCATCCCAGGGCGTAGGCGGTGCGCCGTTCGCCGGCAGTCACCGGCTTACGGTCGGCAAACAGCTTGCCGAGCAGGAAGCCTGCGGCCAGCCCTCCGCCGTGAGCGAAGTTGTCCATGGCCATGAAACCGGAAAACCCCAACGCAAAAAGAATGACCACTTGCGTAAGCAAGCGCGAGCGTATTTCGCGCATGTAGGCGCCGCCGCGTTTTGTAGTGATCGCCAGGAGCAAGCCGACAAGCCCCAGCAGCGCTCCGCTGGCTCCCAGCGAGAAATGGCCGGTGGCCGCGCTCACGAAGAAACCGAAAGCGCCCGTCACCATATAAAAGAACAAATAGCGGGCCGACCCGTAAAGCTCTTCGAGCGGCGGGCCGAGTTGCATTAACGCCATCATGTTGAATCCGATGTGCACCAGGCCGGCGTGAAGAAACATCGCGGTGACCAGTCTCCACCACTGATTTTCAAAGAAAATGGCGGGACCAAAGCTTGCCCCAAGGCGGTATTGCGCTTCACCGACCAATCCCCACAATATGGTCAGACCGCCTCCCTGGCCGGCGGCGGCGAAGGAAAGCCAACTCACGCCGAGCATCAAAATGTTGGCGATGAGCAAGGCGGTGGTGGCGGGAGCCTCGTTCTCGCCGAATAAGCGGGAGAGTTTCTTGCTCAAGGCGGCGAGAGAAAAGTGCAGGTTGGCGCCGCATTCGTGGCAGCGCGTGGCTTTGATGCCTACAAGCGCGCCGCAAACCGGACACAGTTTCGGGCGGGGTTGCTGCTCGCCGCCGAAAAGTCCGCCGAGCGCGTTTTTCCATCGCTCCAATCGCCACTGCCAACCGTAGGGTAGGGGCAACCATCCTCCTTGCGACCGGATAAGAGCCTTTCTATAATACAGAAATCGCGCGGAATGTCGCGCCAGAGGCAACTATGGGCCGATTGGAAGAGTTCGGCAGGCGCATCGACGAGGAAGTGGCGAAGTTGAAACAGATTCACAGTTTCGAAGATTTCGGGAAGCGGGTAGACGAAGAACTGACCCGCTTGAAGGCCCTCTTGAAAGAAGATATCGCTCCCGAAACGGAAAAGCGCACAGCGCAATTCCTGCGTGAAGTGTCCGAGAAGCTTGGCGAGGCGGCGAGCTGGCTCGAAGAGCGCAATGCCGCGCGCAATTCGCAGAAAGCCCAGAAATCCTCCAAATCCTGAATCCAGGCGGGCCTTTGAAGACTTCAGTCAAGAGGTCTCGCAGAGCACGGAAGGCAAGCGGGCGGCGAGCTGGCGCTCGTGAGGCGCAAAGCCTCGGCGGAATTCTCTATTTCTTGTCGACAACTTTGTTCCTGTTGGCCTTGGTCGGCTCGGGATGCGCGGGGCGGAGGCCCGTTGCGAGTCGGCCGCCGACGCAACCTACGAGCACGCCACCGAGAAGGGAAGAATCCGCGAAGCGTTCGACGGACGTGCCCGAGACGCCGTCTGGTCCGCGAGCGCGACATGATAGACCGACGCCGGCCCCAGCTCCGGCCGGGTACGCCGAACAGGGGAATGCTTCCTGGTATGGCGAGCCGTTCAACGGGAGGCGCGCTTCAAACGGCGAAATCTACGACATGTATAAATTCACCGCGGCCCACCGCACCCTGCCGTTCGATACCATGGTGCGTGTGACCAACTTGAACAATGGAGAAAGCACGACGGTCCGCATCACGGACCGGGGGCCGTTTGTGGAGAATCGCGTCATCGATCTTTCCCTGGCGGCGGCGCGGGAGATCGATCTGGTGGGGCCGGGGGTCGCGCCGGTGCGGGTGGAAGTCCTCGGCAACGTGGATCCCGCCGCGGGATTTTTCACCGTGCAGGTGGGAGCGTTCCGGGATCGCGGTAATGCCGAGCGGCTGCGCGACCGTCTCAACCCTTCCTATTCGCCGATTTTCATTCAGCAGTATGACGCACCGGATGGAACTTTCTACCGCGTACGCGTGGGTAAAATCACCGGCGAAGATACGGCCCGGCAGTTCGGCGACCAACTGCGTTTGCGCGAGGGTTTTACACCGTTCGTCACGCGTCTGGATCCTGAACCGCCCGCGGGAGGAATTCGATGAACAGGGATTGTTTATTTTGCAGAATTGGGGCGAAGCAGATTCCGTCGAAGATGGTGTATGAAGATCCCGAACTGTTCGCGTTCGAGGATATCAGCCCGCAGGCGCCGACGCACATCCTGATTTGCCCACGGAAACATTTCGAATCGTTGACGGACGCAAGCCAGGAGGATCAAGTGGTACTCGGAAAGCTGCAGCTGGTCGCCGCGCAGCTTGCTCGGGAACGCCAGCTCCTTCAGGGCTACCGCACGGTGTTGAATAGCGGCGAAGGAGCCGGCCAGTCGGTGTTTCACCTCCATTTACATTTACTGGGCGGGAGACCATTCCGCTGGCCGCCGGGGTAACCGCTCCTGAAGTGCGTTCCCTTAAGGAATTCGACTGAACCTCGATGAGACGTTTGGATTGGAAATGGGTGCAGCGACTTGAGCGCCTGCGCCTATTCTGCCGCACCATGCGGTCGCTTACCGGCGCAAGAGAACTTGCCTTGTCGATTCCGTAGCCGCCTCGCTCGGATCCCGCACACCTGGCCATGGTGGGGCCGGGATTCGAAATCAAAAGTTCAAACCCTTCTGCGAGACAGGCTCTATAATCCCGAACGCGGAGGTGAACGTGTTCCCACGGGGGATTGCCCTTGCTCTCATTGCCGTCGGCTTGTGCGCGCCGGCCCCAGCGCGCGCGCAACAGACAGGACGGGAAAAAGAACAAATACTCTGGCAAAAACTGGAGGCCAATGTCCAGGAAGTGGACCGCCACCTGGACGGCGTTATCGGCGTGGCCATCCTGGATCTGGCCACCGGGCAGAAGTACTTGCTGCATGCCGACGAAGTCATGCCAACGGCAAGTTCGATCAAGATTGCGATTCTGGCGGAGCTTTACCGCCAGGCGCAACAAGGCAAGGTCAAGCTCACGGACTTCTACACGCTCGAGCAGGCGGACCTGGTGGGGGGAAGCGGCATCTCGAGCGTGCTGACGCCGGGGATGACCCGGCTGACGCTCGGCGACGTCGCCGGCCTGATGATTTCCGTGAGCGACAATTCGGCCACCAACGTCATCATCGATCGCCTTGGGATGGAAAACGTCAACGCGCTGGTCGATTCACTTGGGCTGACGCACACGCGGTTGCGGCGCAAGATGATGGACCTGAAAGCGGCCGCGGAAGGACGAGAAAACGTCGCGACGCCGCGCGAGATGATGCTGCTGCTCGAAAATCTCTATCGCGGCAAGGTTTTGAACCAGCAGATGACCGAGAACTTTTTCCATTTGCTTAGCGTGCACAAGGAAAGTTACATCCCGCGCAATTTGCCCGAAGACTTGAAAGTGGCGAACAAACCGGGCGAGCTTGAGGGCGTGCGGAACGACTGCGGGATCGTTTTCGCGGGCAAACGGCCCTACGTGATCAGCGTGATGACCACCTATTTGAAGCGCGAACGGGATGGTGGAGACGCCATCACGAAGATTTCCGACGCCGCGTATCAGATGTTCGATCGCCTGGGCCGCTCGTCGGAATTGGGCCGCGTCATCTCGGCGCACGACACCGGCAATCCCTGAACGAACTCCGGGCGCGGCTGCTTCAGGGCGCGACTACGTCTTTCAGTCTTGTTTTGACCTGCACGGCGGCGAGGCTCGAAGCGTCCCATCCGCCACCAAGGGCCTTCACAAGCAGAACGCTGGTCACCAGGCGCTGGCCGCGGATTACGGCCAGCTCCTGCTCGTTATTCAACAAGGTCTGCTGGGCGTTTACGACATCAAGATAGTTGACGAGGCCCCCCACGTAGCGGCTCGTGGCGATATCCACAGTGCGGCGGGCCGAATCAACGGTCTTCTCTTGCGCGAGAAAAGCCTGGTCGAGAACCAGCAAGCCGGTCACGTCGTCCTGCACCTCGCGGAACGCGTTTAAGACCGTGTCGCGGTAGGAAGCCACGCTCGCCCGGTAACCCGCTTTGGCGAATTGCGTTTGCGCGCGCCGCGAACCGCCGGTAAAGATGGCTTCCGCCACGTTGGCTCCGACGGCCCAGAAGGTGCTCTGCACATTCAAAAGCTTGGCGATGTCCGCCGCTTGCCATCCGCCGTTCGCAAAAAGATTCAACGAGGGGAAATAGGCCGACCGCGCAATGCCGATCTGCGCGTTGGCGACCGCCATCTGGCGCTCGGCCTCGGCGATGTCCGGACGGCGCTCGAGAAGGTCGGAAGGCAATCCCGCATCGAGCGCAGGAGGCTCGGCGTTCGATTCTTTCGGCACGAGGTGAAAATCAGGCGCAGGTTTTCCGAGCAACACCGCGATGGCATCCTCAACCTGTTTGCGTTGTTGTTGCAGCAAAACTGCCTGCGTTTTCGTGGTGTTTAGCAGGGTTTCTTCCTGGGCGACGTCCAGACCGGAGGCCAGGCCGCCGGCGTGGCGCGATTCGACCAGTTGCAGGCCTTTTTGGAGCGTGTCGACGGTGCGATTCAAGATGTTCAGCTCGGAATCGAGCTGGTGGAGCGTGAAGTAATCGCCCGCAAGTTCCGCGGTGATCACCAGGCGCACGTTTGCAAGGTCGGCGGCGGCGACCTGGTAGGAGGCCTGGGCCGCTTCGATGGTGCGCCGTCGCTGCCCAAACAAGTCCGCTTCATAGCCCGCGACGAACGGAAGAGTGATGTTGCTTTGAGAGACCGCGCCGGTGATCGGAAAGTTGCTGCTGCTCGGCCGATTCCCGGAGAGCCGCTGGCGCTCGGCGCTGGGCGAGGTGGAAAGTGTCGGAAACCGCGTCGCTACTTCGAGCGCGGCCGCGGCGCGTGCTTGCTCGAGACGCGCAACGGCCACTTGGATGGTCTGGTTCGCGTCGAGCGTCTGCTTTTCAAGGGCGGACAGTTCGTCGCTCTCGAAAACGCTCCACCATTCGCCTTTGGCGACCCCGTCTTTGGGGGCGCTTTCGCGCCACGGCTCGGTGACATCCCACTTGGCGGGAACGGGAGCGGAAGCCCGCTGGTACTTCGGCCCCACGGTACAGCCGAATAAGAAGACAGCTACGGTACCGAGGACCGCGAGATGCTTCACCCTCATCATTACTATTTGTTGGAACCCGGTGTCGGTGTTTGCGGCTTCCCGGGTGCCGGGGCGGCGGTATTCATGGCGATTTCTTTCACGCGCACTTCCTGGCCTTCTTCGAGCGAATCCTCCGGATTGAGGACAATCCAATCCTTGGGATCGAGGCCCTGCAAAACCTCGAGGTTCGTGCCATAGTCGCGCCCGACAGTAATCTGCCTCAGATGGATTTTGTGATTGGCGTCCACGACGACGGCGCGAAGGCCCTCGGAACGGAACAGCAAAGCGTTCACCGGTACCTGCAACCGCGAACCGGTCACTTTGACTTCCAGATGCACCTGCGCGTAGCCGCCGGGCAGCAGCGTGCCATCGCGGTTGGGAACGTCCACTTCGGTGTTCAGCGTGCGCGTGGCCAGGTCGATTGCTTCCGCGGTGCGCACGACCTTTCCTTCTATTTTTTTGCCCGGATACTGCGTGACCTCGAGATACCCTCCGAGGCCCGCATGAATGGTGTTCGCGTAGATTTCCGGCACGCGCACGTAAACCCGCAAAGGACTGGTCTGGGCCAGGAAAAACAACTGCTCGGCGGATCCGGTGTTTCCGGCGTTGATCAACATGCCGATGTCCGTGTTGCGGCGCGTGATGACCCCGGAAAACGGCGCGTAAATGTGCTGAAAGGATTTCATTTCCTCCAGGCGGTGCACGTTGGCTTCCTCCGATTGCACGATGGCGCGCTTGGCCGCAAGATCGCCGGCGGCGTTATCGACCTCCTGCTTCGATACGCCGTCCGTTTTCAAGAGTTCCGTATACCGGGAAGCGGTAATCTCCGAAAGGTGGGCATTGGCCTCGGCCGTCGCCAGATCGGCGCGCGCTTGCGAGAGCTGCTGATCCACTTCCGGAGTGTCGATGTCCGCCAGCAGGTCGCCCTTTTGAACGCGGCTGCCGATGTCGTGATACCACTTTTTCAGGTAGCCATTGGTGCGCGCGTAAATCGGCGATTCCACGAAGGCTTCCATGGTGCCGGGCAGAACCAAATCTTCCTCGCCTGCCTCCGGGGTCGCGTGAATGACCCCGACCGTTTGAATCGCCAGCGTTTCCGTTTCTTCCGCGAGGGTGCGGTATTCCGCACGGCGCTGGAGCATCGTAAACGCACCAAGCACCACAAGCAGGAGCGCCCCGCCGGTAAGCACCTTGAACAACTTCGCCCCCCTTTCGGGAGCCTGACTGCCGCCTTGAAGACTCATCTCAACTCCGTACTGCATTGCAAACTGCGTCTGCCGAACTTGCTCCGGGATGCGAATTCGCTCCGCACGCCCATCAGGGTATTACCGGAGCGGTGGCTGTTTCCAGACCCCTGCGGCGCTCCCGCCGCCCGTGGATGATGGAAAACACCGTGGGAACGAAGAACAGCGTGGCGAAAGTCGCAAAAATCAGGCCGCCGATCACCGCGCGGCCGAGAGGAGCATTCTGCTCGCCGCCTTCACCGAGACCGATGGCCAGTGGAACCATCCCGATAATCATCGCGAGCGCGGTCATGATGACCGGGCGAATGCGCACAAATCCCGCTTCGAGCGCAGCTTGCCGGGCGGGCTTTCCTTCCTCCATCTGCTCGCGCGCGAAAGAAACCACCAGGATGCTGTTCGCTGTGGCCACGCCCATGCACATGATCGCGCCAATCATCGAAGGCACACTCAACGTCGTGTGCGTGAGGAACAGCATCCAGCAGATGCCGGCCAGCGCCCCGGGCAGGGCGGTGATGATGATGAACGGATCGAGCCACGACTGGAAATTCACAACGATCAACAGGTAGGCCAAAACGATCGCGCCAACAAGCCCGAGAGCGAGACCCTGGAACGAATATTTCATCGTTTGTACTTGGCCGCGAACGGTGATGTGGCTGCCTCGTGGCAGTTCCTTCTCGATGTCGTGGACGCGCTCCGCGATTTCGTCGGAAACCGCGCCGAGGTCCCGCCCGTCCACGGCAGCGTAAACGTTGATCAGCGGCTCGATGTCGTAGTGGGACACGACCGCGGGCCGCATGGCCGAGGAAATGCTTACCAGGTTGCCAAGAATCTGCGGCGGCTGGTCTGAGCCAGACGCGCCGGCGCCGGTGACCGGAGTGTTCGCGAGCGCCTGCATCGAGTCAACCCGGTATTGCGGAGTTTGCACCGCCACTTGGTAAGTGGCGCCGTTTTTCGGGTCCATCCAGAGGACGGGAGCCGTCTGGAAGCTCGAACTCAGCGAGACCAGCAGGTTCTGCGCAATGTCCCGGGCCTGCAATCCGACCGACTGGGCGCGCGTGCGGTCAATCTCCATGTGCAGGGTGGGATCGTCGAAAGCTTGTTGCACGTGCACGTCGACGGCTCCGGGGATGTGCTGGATCTCGGTCACGAGCTTTTCTGCAATTTGATAGTTGCCTACCAGATTTTGTCCCATAACCTCGATGTCGATGGGCGCGGGCATGCCGAAATTCAGGATCTGGGACACGATGTCGGGCGGCTGGAAGAAAAACTGCGTCGACGGGAACCGCTGGGGCAGCAATTCGCGAAGTCCCCGGATGTAGGCTTCGGTCGAGCTTCCGCGATCCTTTTTCAACTGCAGGAGAATCTCGGCGTCGGATGTGCCGATGGTGCCCGCATTGCTGTAGGTCATGTTGATGCTGCTGTACGGCAAACCGATATTGTCGAGAATGGTGACCAAATCCCTCTTGGGAATGATTTCCTTGACGGCGGTTTCCACCTGGTCCGCCAGCCGCGCGGTCTCTTCGATCCGCAGCCCGGAACGGGCGCGCATGTGCAGGCGAATCTGGCCCGCGTCCACGCTCGGAAAATAATCACGGCCGATCACAAAAGTGAGCCCTCCGGACAGAACACAAAAGCCGAGAAAGCACCCGGTAAATAGCCAGGAGTGATGCAAGGCGGTCGCGAGCGCGCGCCGGTAGCCATCCCGGAAAGCCTCAAAGCGCTGCTCGAATCCCTGCTGGTACCGGCGGAAGAATCCCATTTTTTCGCCGACATGCTCGTCGGCGCGATATTCGTCTTCCGCGGAAAGAAGGTACATCGCCAGGGTAGGCACGATGGTTCGCGACCAGAAATACGAAGCAAGCATGGCGAAAATCACCGCTTCGGCGAGGGGCACAAAGAGGAATTTCGCGACGCCGGACAGGAAGAACATCGGAATGAATACGATGCAAATGCAAATCGTCGAAACGAACGCCGGCACGGCAATTTGCGCTGCGCCGTCCAGGATGGCCTGCATGGTCTCTTTTCCCATGGCCAGGTTGCGGTTGATGTTTTCAATCTCCACGGTGGCGTCGTCGACCAGGATGCCGACGGCAAGCGCCAGGCCCCCCAAAGTCATGATGTTGATCGTTTCTCCCAAGGCGCCCAGGGCGATGACGCTCACCAGGATGGACAAAGGAATGGAGATGGCGATGATCAGCGTGCTTTTCCAGTTCCCGAGGAAAAGCAGAATCATGACCGCGGTTAGGCAAGCAGCAATCAGCGCTTCACGGATCACGCCCTGGATGGCCGCGCGCACAAACAGCGACTGATCAAAAAAAGTCGTAACGTGCAAGCCTTCCGGCAAGGCCCCAGAGTAGTATTGCAGAATTTCTTTGACGCGGGAAACCACTTCCAGCGTGGAAGTGCCGCCCGTCTTCAGAATGCTCATGATCACGCCGCGCCGTCCATTGGCGCGCACGATGTTGGTCTGCGGGGAAAAGCCGTCGCGGACGTGCGCCACTTCCTTCATGTAAATGGTGCTACCGTTCACGCTTTTGACCGGCAGATCGTTGAGCTCCGCCACGGTGCGCGGGCTCCCGTTCATCTCCACGTTGTACTCCAGCTGGCCGAGCTTTGCGGTTCCCGTCGGCAAGATGAGGTTCTGCTGGTTCATGGCGTTCACGATATCCACGGGAGAGAGGCCCTTCGATTGCAAAGCCGCGGAATCGATATCCACCGAGATGAAACGCTGCTTTCCACCGTACGGCCAGGGAATGGCCGCGCCGGGCACGGTGGTGAACTTGGGACGAAGATAGGTGGTGCCGAGGTCGAACAGCTCCTGCTCGCTCATGGTGTCGCTGGTGAGTCCGATTTGAATGACCGGAACGGTCGAAGCGGAGTAAATGATCACGAGCGGTGGAGTGGCGCCCGGCGGAAGCCACTTCATCATCGTCTCGGTGGCGGCGGCCGTTTGCGCCAGCGCCGTAGAGATATTGGCTCGCGGATGAAAAAAGAGCTTGATGATGGTCATGCCGGGAAGGGATTGCGACTCCAGGTGCTCGATATCGTTGACCATGGTCGTCGCGCCGCGTTCGATGGTCGAGGTGACGCGCCGCTCCATCTCGAGCGGCGAGAGCCCCGTATAGGTCCAGGCGATGGTCACCACGGGGATGTTGATTTCCGGGAAAATGTCCGTGGGCGTGCGCATCAGCACGAGCGGGGTGACCAGAATAATGGCAAGCGCCAGCACCACGAAGGTGTATGGCCTGCGTAGTGCCAATCGGACAATCCACATAACCTACTTCTCTTTCTCCTCGTCAGAACGCGTGATCCGCGCCCTGTTTACAATGGGCAGGGTGGCTTCTCTTGCCTTGCGCTATTAGATTCCTTGGGGCCATGTTTTGGGTACGACCCGGGCGACCTTTAAAGGACCATTCGGCTGGCCACAATCTCCCAGGTTCCAAACGGCGCGGCTTCCCTTAGTCAACGCCCAAGATCGAACGGGCGCGCCCTGCAAACCAACGCTAACGCCCGGGCAGCAACAGATCCACGAATCTCGTGCTGCGATAAGTCATTCGATGCCACCATTTTGACATAGGGCACACCCATGGCTCCATCCAATTTGGCCGGGACTTTGCACTTCGGAGGTTGCTGGGGCGGAAGAGCCGACGAGCAGAACGATCGGAACTTCCTTAGCGCTGCCCGCTTATTCTCGGAAAGGCAAGCCGGCTGGCTCGCTCGGCTCGGACTGTGTCAGCATCCCGACCAGGCGCTCCTCGAAGGCGTCGATGTCGGCGCCCAGTTCGCGCGTTGCGCCCGTATGAACCAGCCGGCCCCTGGCGATCACGCTGATCTCGCTCGAGAGGCTCCGGATTTCCTGTGCATCATGGCTGCTGAGAAACGTGGTGACGTTTTCTGTGGCCGCAAGCCTCTGCAAGAGCCTCCACATGTCGCGTTTAGCCGGCAGGTCGAGCCCACGCGTGGGCTCGTCCAGGAAAAGTACTTTTGGGCGGCCCATGAGGGCGCGCGCGATCTCCACCCTTCGTTTCATGCCCGTGCTATAGGTGCCGATCCGTTTCGGTCGAAACTTGGCCGCTAGGCCAACATCGTCCAGGATTCGCTCGACTTCCTCGCGAGGATTCGCCAGGCGGCGGATCCGGGCAAAGTAGGAGAGGTACTCGCGCGCCGTCCAGGTCGATTGACTCTCGCTGGTCTCGTCGCTTACAAGCCCTACGAGCTTGCGGACGGCGAGAGGTTCTCTGACCACGTCGTGCCCCCACAGCTTCGCCCTGCCCCCGCTCGGTGGCAGGAGCGTGGTGAGCATGCGGATGGTCGTCGTCTTTCCTGCGCCGTTCAAACCGAGGAATCCATAGATTTGGCCCTTCGGAATCTTTAACGTGACGTGGTCCACCGCGACGAAGTCGCCAAAACGCCGAGTCAGGCCCTCCATCTCAATCGCGTATTCGATCAAAGCACTCATCGCGTCAGACGCCAGCGCCGGTAGGCCCGGCCAAAACAGACGATGGGGAAAATCAACGAAGCGACGCCCATTTCGTAGATAGCGCTCGACACTTGCGCGTCGACGGCGGCCCGGGCCGAGAACGTCCGACTTTCGCCGGCAACCTGGTACGTCGCGGCGACACGCAGAGGATAGCGATCGCCGCCTATGTCCCAAGGCCGCGTGGGAGTTAACGTAACCGCAACGCGCGCCACCCAGCCGGTGACAACGTGGTGGCCATCGGCGGCTGCCGGGCCGGAGTCATTCGCGTAGGTGCGCGTCTCAAGGGCTTCAGGCGCGGGAGAAAGCCCTTGCGGATTGGCGCTCACTTCCAGTCCGCTTTCTCCTGCGATCTGGATGTGCAGGTCCGTAATGCGCTGGGTGGCGTCGACGGGCAGCAAAACCAGGAGATCCCGCCGCGTAGGTTCGTCCGTGCCGAACGGCGGCCATTCGTCGCGATTCAGGATGGTGCCGCAACACCGTGCGGGCGGCGGACTGCCAGGCAACGTCAGCGCCAGGCTGCTGCCGGCACGAGCGAACAGGCGCTGGATCGACGGAGCGTTGGTCCCGTGCGGGGCAGGGGCGTCGTAGTTGGTGTCCGCGATGGTCACGGGCATCAGGACGAGTGCCAGGATCCCGATCGCGATGGTCCAGCGTTGCGCGCGGGTGGCTTCCCAGGTTTCAACGCCTTGCGCCCGGAGAAACACCCACGCAGCAAGCGCCAGCGCAACAATGACCACGAGCGCGGCAGCGATCCACGTGCGCGTGGTGGTAGCGGGAATACTGCCGACGGCGAGCGTGAACGCGAAAGCGTTCTTCAGCAAAACCGCGGGGCTCGCCAGAGTCAGGTGGCCTGTGCGCGTCGCGCCGTTGCCCTGCGCGACCAGCAGTTCCTGGAGCGGAACGAAACCGGCATACGCCAGGAGCACCCCCATGCCCGTGGCCGCAGGAGCAACGATGGTCTGGCCAATGAAGAGCACGCCGATTAGGGCGCCGATGGCGATACTCGTGAGAAGCAAACACGGAGCCCAGACGAGCAACTTCCGCAACAGCAACGGCAGGCCCACATGATGCGTATAGACGAGCATCATCGGAAGCAGTGCCACGTAGTAGGCGGCCGCTATGGTCACAAGCACCAAGATTTTGGCCGCCAGCCAATCACGGCGTTCCACCGGCGCCGTGAATACGCTCTCCACAAACCGATTCGCGCGAGGGCTAGCGAGAAACACGGCCGCGAGCGGGATGAAAGCCAGGGGCACCAGGAAGTACGCGATGATGCCGTAGCCGTCAAGCCAAGTATCCTGCGTCCCCCCGGTCGCCACGCAGCCGACCGCCAGCAGCATGACGCCGGCGCCAAGCCACGCAAAGCGACCGCGCATGGTGGCTTTGAGTTCCTCGACGTATAGGGTTCCAACCGCCATGTCTGTGCTGAGCCCTGGGTCCTGGTGTTGAACCAGCGCCCTCTCTGGCCAGGCAAATCGTTCTTATTCTTGGTGGTCGAGCGGTCTACCGTCCGGACCGACTTGCATCTCCGATTTCTTGCCCGCCGTTTCCACTTTGGCCTCGTACGCCACAAGCTGGCCGTTTTTCACGAGCGATTCGACCTTCAGAATCCTGCCGCGACCCGCTTTGGCGTTGAGTCCTGCTTTCACGTCGGCAGGCAGTGAGTCCATCTCGACCTGTTCCTCCACCTCGAGGATTGCTCCATTAGCGTCGACTTCCACGTCTTTGGTGTGTCCGTTCACTACCATTTCTACTTCGTAAGTGGTCTTGCCGTTTTCTGTTTCTTTGGAAAATCCCTTGATGGTCGCGCCCTTGCTGACCTCCGCCGCCGTCTTTTCAACGGCGGGCGGCAGGTCTGATCTTTTGATCTTCTTTTCTTGAGCAGAGACCACTCCAGCGACAAACAGGCAAGCTAGCGCAGCAAGATTCGTCGTTCGCAGAAGGCTCATGGATTTTCTCCCGAAGGCTTGCTTCCTGAATGGTTCACGGAGCAAGCAGTCTCGGGAAGCTATCATCGTAGACGCAACCTAAACACACAATTAACAGCTTGGCCTTGCGCCTTCCATCAGCACGGCTGGCACCCTATTTACTTCGGCGGGAGGCGGAACATCCCGAGCAGCGGTACCGGCGGAAGCTCTATTTGTGGGTCATCGTGAACACGCCGTCCCAGGTCGCGGGCGGCTCTGCGAAGAGGTATTCCTGGCAGCGTTTCCAGTAGGCACGCGAAGGGCCGTCGTCCCCCCACTTGTCGAGAATTTCTTGGAACGCCTGCTGCGCAGCCTGCCACCGGCGCCTGCCGTAGAGAGCGCGAGCGCTCTGGAAAAGCTCGACTCGAGAGCGAGCCTCTTCCGGCGCGCCGTAGACGGTATCCTCTCCCTCGCGGCCGATGAGCTCCCAAATGGTGACCGGCTGGAGCTTGCCCTTGACGCGAATCAGATCCAGCTCGCGAAACAGGAAGCCGCTTTCTTTCGCGGCCTGGTAGGTCGATTCATTTACGATAATGTGCGTGCCGTAGTCTTTGTTCAGCCCTTCCAGCCGGGAGGCCAGATTCACGGCATCGCCGAGCGCCGTATACCCATAACGCAGCGCCGAACCCATGTTGCCCACGCTGGCCATGCCGGTGTTCAGGCCGATGCCGATATCGAGATGCGGCTTTCCTTCCGCCGTCCACTGTTTTTGCAACTCGCGGACGCGGTCCATCATCTTCAGTGCGGCTTTGCAAGCCTTCGCCGCGTGCCCCGGTTCTTCGAAGGGCGCGCCCCAGAAAGCCATGACCGCGTCGCCGATATATTTATCGAGCGTGCCGTGGTGATCGAAAACCAGGCTGGTCATGTCCGAGAGGTACTGGTTCAGAAAAAGCGCCAATTCCTGGGCGTCGAGTTTTTCCGAAATCGTCGTGAAGCCCCGAATATCGCTGAACATCACGGTGATTTCCGTTTTCTTTGGCTCGACCAGCCGCCGATTCACGAGCAATCTGCGGATCACTTCCGGGCTGAGGTATTGGCCGAACGCCGCGCGCACGCGGCGCTTTTCCTTTTCTTCAACGAGCGACCGATAAAGAGAAACCAGCAAAACGTTGGACGCGAGCGTCACCGCGGGCACGGTGAAGTTGAGCCACCAGCCGTGCAAAAACGTCCAGTAATCCACCCCAACCAAAGGCGCAAACAGGAAAGCGCCAAACCACATCCAGCGCGGCGATACGAGCGCCATCCAGATCCCCAGCGGAATGCCGAAAGCGAAAATCAGCAGCACGTCGATGAGCGCCTGTTTCGCGCCTCGCCGCAAGAAGCGGTCGTTGAGGATGTTGTCCACGACGTTGGCGTGGATTTCCACCCCGGGAAAATTCGCGCCGCCAAAGGGCGTTGCGCGGAGGTCTCCGATCCCCGTGGCCGTTGCGCCGACCAGCACCAGCTTCCCCCGGAATGTTCCCGGCGCACATTTTCGCTCGAGAACATCCGCGATCGAGTAGTGCGGAAAAGTTCCCCAAGGGCCCTCGTAGTTGATAAGCAACTGGCCGCGGCCGTCGGGGTAAATCGCCGCCTTGCTTCCGAGAGAAATCTTCCAAATGCCCGTCGGGCCGTAGAAGAGATTGCTGTCTTGCGCCTCCCGGCCAATCAGGGCCCGGGCAGCGACGAGGTCCAGCGAGGAATAGAGATCCCACTCGTCGGGATTTTGCGAGCGCCCGTACGGTAGCACCAGCGTGGCGCGGCGGACCACTCCGTCGCTGTCCGGCGGAAAATTAAAGAACCCGGTCCAGGAGGTGTCGCCCCGCATCGCGGAGGTAAGAGCGTCCAAATTCGCTTCCGCGCCGCGCGGCAGCAATCTGGCTGCTGCGAAATCCTCGATCAGGTTCAACTTGTCTTGTTTCCCGGATTCCGGCCGCATCGCATGCGCCGGCGGAAACGCGAAGAACGAGATCTGGTTGGCATAGGCGTCGAGCGTCCGATCGCTGAGTCCCTGAAGGTCCGCCGGCGTAAACAGGAAATAGTTGCCAAGAATGACCGGGCCAAAACGTCGGATGGCGGCGGCAAACTTTGTGTCGGCATCGTATTCGGCAACGAGCCGGTTTATCTCCCCGATAACCTTGGGGTCGACAGGTTCACGGTTTTGCCGGCGGTCTTCGAGCGAAGCCGCAAGCGAACGAAGTGGCGCCGCAGTTTGATCCGGTTTGCTGAAGGTGATGTCAAAGGCCGCGACAGCCGCCCCGTCCTCGTGAAGGGCGTCGAGCAATGTTGCAAAATAGATCCGCGAGAACGGCCAGCGCCCCAAAACTTCCTGCGCCTTCTGGTCGATATCCACGATGGCGATGCGCGAGTCAGGGTGTGCGAATCGCGCGGGACGATAACGGAAGCGGGTGTCGAGCGTGTCGAGTTCCAGACGCTGGACGAGTTCGGAGAGCGGGGTCCTCGTTTCCTGCAGAAAAACCAGGTAGTAGCTCGTGAGCGCGGCGAGCGTAATGCTCAGGCTGAGAAGGAACGAGATGCGGTGCCGCCACCACGACTGCAGCAGTTCGTAGAGGCCGAACAAGCCCCGCCTTTGCCACCAGCCTGCTGACGGAGCTGCCATGGCGTTCGAACGCTACTCGCGGAAAATAAAATTCAGCCTCACGCCGGAAACTTCAATCACATCGCCGTCGTTCAGCCGCGTCGGTCCGCCGATAGGTCTGCCGTTCACCGAGGGCACTTTGTCGCCGGGGCCAAGGAAGTAGCCGTCATCGCGCTGGTTGATCTGCGCCGCCATTTGCGGCTTGAACCAGCCCTTCACTTTCACCGTGGCCATCGGGGACTTTCCGATGACCGTCAGCTTGTTTGTCAAAATGTACTCTTTTTGGTCCGTGTTTCCGCCGAGCACCATGAGCGTCGCAACCTTCACGCGCGTCGAGGCGAATTGCATGGACTCGCCCATCGCCGCGGCCTGCTGGAGCATCTGGCGCCGCTCCTTGGTGTCCAGCACCATCGTTTCGTTAATGCGCGGCGCGGCCGCTTTGCGGCCGGACTGCCACGACACCGGCGCATCGCCGCTGGTATCCACCTTGATGGTGTGCTTGCCGATGTGAACTTTATCTCCGTCGTGCAGCGTGGCGCGCTCGACCCGCAGATCGTTGACAAACGTGCCGTTGAGGCTGTTCAGGTCCTCGATCACCATGCGCCCCGCTTCGAAGTAAACCTTCGCGTGGTAGCTGGAGACGGCAAGGTTGTCTACGGACAAGTCGTTATCCGGGGCGCGCCCGATGGTTACCGGGCGGCTTCCTACCGGCACCTCTCTTACCAGTTTGTTGTCGAACATGAGGCTAAGTTTAGGCATCGTTACTTTCCTCCAGCGTGGCCATTGTTGCCTAGGTTCTTGCGCGCCCCGCGGCGCAACCAGGAAAACCATCCCTTGGAATCTTTAAGCATCCGCGCGATCACCACGGTGATGTTGTCCGGGCCTCCGCGATCATTGGCGATGGCTACCAGCTCTTCCGCGCCGCGTATCGGATCGGTTTCGGCTTGCAGTACCCCGGCAATTTCCGGCTCGGTGACTACGCGCGTCAATCCGTCGGAGCACAGCATCAACACGTCGCGCGGAAAAAGCATGTGTTCTTCGGCATCCACTTCGATCTCCGGCTGGACGCCGAGCGCACGCAACAGTACGCTCTGCATTTCGCTCTCCTCGGCTTCCGCCGCGGTTAACATTCCGCGGCGCACTTGTTCCGCAACCAGCGAGTGGTCCCGCGTGAGCTGCAGCAGCGAACCGCCGCGAAGCAAATACGCGCGGCTGTCGCCGACGTGCGCAATGCTCAGTTTGGAACGGTCAATCCACGCCGCCGTCAAGGTCGCTCCCATGCCGTGCTGCTCCGGATGCTCCTCTGCGGATTTGCAAATCTTCTTGTTGGCCAGATGCACGGCCGTCGAAAGCCGTTTGGTCTTGGCGCTCCAGCGCGGCTCCACCTTTCCGATTACGTTCGCCGCTGGATTGGCTTCCGCGTCGAGGCAGTGTGTCACCACGGTTTCCACCGCCAGCGCGCTGGCAATTTCGCCGTGTGCTTCTCCGCCCATTCCGTCGGCCAGCACGTAGAGGTTCAGCGGCATCACGATGCGGAAGCAATCCTCGTTGTTCGTTCGAACGCGACCTACGTCGGTCACGCCGCCACACGCAATTTGCACACGTGCTCCTGCTGGCGCCCTCCAACGGCTGTTCGAGGACACGGCGAACTCACACCCCTGCCCACACGCCCGGGCCCTCTCCTGGCCTGCTCCCACGCTAGCACACCCCAGGCGCCAGGAAAGGACTCTGAACCCTACTAATTACTCGCATTTACGCCACATCCGCGCCTGCCCCACGCAGGCGGGATGGTTCGCCTTTGCTGGCAAAGGCGACGGTCGACCGCCCCTATAATAAGTTCTTTAAAGGCGCGCTTACAAAGAAGGGGGGCGGGGGTATCGGCCGCGCCGCGCGATTCCGAAACGAACCCTTGGTCCTCGATGGTATGCTTTTTGAAAAGGCGCTCCGCCATGCTCCGTTTTCTTCTGGGGCCATTCGTCGCGCTACTGCCCAAACGGTGGCGCTGCTCGCTCGCGCTTCTCCCATCCGCCGATTGGCGCGTCCCCTCCATTCTGAGTGGATTAGCCGAGTTCCTGGTTGCCGTGGCCGCCATGCTCTACTGGTATTCCTATTCAGTGACCACCTGGGTCTCTCGCGGATTAGACCTGGCCCTTGCAGGCAAAGCGGGTCCGGGAGTGAACGAGCAAGAGATCGGCTTTATGGCCATCTTCATCTTTGCCACGCATCCGCTCACCTGGCTGATTGCCTACTTCGCCGTCGAGGGCAGCGTCCGGCTCGTGGCCGCGGCCTTTGCGGAAAGCGGTCTTGGAATTCTTCCTCTGTTTGTGCTGGATCAGATCTTTCTGAAAATCACCGGGCAGCGCGGCCCGAGCGCCGCAGAACAGGGCGGCTACACGGAAGGAAATTTGTCTTCGTATGTCGGAGCGATCCGCGAAAAAGTTCGCGTTTCACTAACCGCCGGCATTCCCGATGAACTTTGCGTCAGCACAGAAGGTGCGGAAGGGTTTTTGGAGATTCGCGCTAGCCGCAGGAAACCGGATTGGACACCCCCGCGAACGGTGAAGTATCAAGATACTTTCTACCGCTTGGAAGATTCCTCCACGGGTTGGGCGCCGCGGCCCTACCGCTATCGTTTGCGGCGCCTCTCGGCGGGCGTCATGAGCCGAACCGTCCTGGTGTATCGGCCGGAACAAGAGCCCGTCGTCTCTAGAAAATGATCACCCGAGGAAGTGCTGGCGTGCCCGAGGAGCACAAGAAAAAATGCCAGTTGGGGATGCGATTCTAAAAACTCGCTTTCTCCCGCCCGGCGGGCCTTTCCCAGGCGCTTGCTTCTCCACTACAATTCACGGATGGCTGCCCGCCGCAAATTTTTCTTCCTTGCCTGGTCGATCGCGAGCGGCCTGGCTCCCGCACTGGCGGCGCAGCAAACTCCTCTCGCGCCTGCCGCGGCCCGCATCCTGCTCTTGCCGAAGCGCATCGTTTCCGGCGAACGCGCCACGCTCGCGGTCTTGGATACGAATGGGCGGCTCGCGCCGGGAGTCGCGATCCATTTCTCGAACGGCGACCATCTCAGGACGGACGCGACGGGCCGGGCGCTTTTCGTGGCGCCGCTCGATCCCGGCGTCATTTTCGGGTCGATCGAGGGCCGTCCGGGGCGCGTGTCGTCCATGATTCTGACGGCTACCGAGGCGTCAGCGCCCGCGATGGAAATCTCCTCGGCCCCGCATGTGGCTTCGCTGACGGACCGCTTTGAAGTTCTCGGCAAGGAATTTTGCGGCGACGCCGATTCGAACCAGGTCACGATCGCGGACCACGGCGCGCTGGTGCTGGCGTCCTCGCCGCTGGCGCTGACGGTTCTCCCGCCGGCGGAGCTCGAACCCGGGCCGGCGAAGGTCACGGTCTCGTGCGCAAAACGCGATGCGCCAGAGTTCTCCGTGGTTTTCGTCGGGCTGGAGCTGGAAGCCGATTCCTCGCCGCTCAAGCGCGGCGAGCATCGCACGCTGACGGTGCGCGTGCGCGGCACCGCGGAAAAGATTTCTCTCGAAGCGCGCAACCTGGCTCCGGATATCGCGGAGCTTGCGGGCGGAAATCCTGTGCGGCGCCTGAGCTCCGGCGGCGACGAAGAAAATGTCGCGCCGTTCGAGGTCGTCGGCAAAAAGAACGGCACGTTTCTCATCTCCATCCGGCTGGTGCCCGCGCTCGGCCGCCCCGAGCGCCACTAGCCGAATCGCTCGTGCCAAGCGGCGTAGACCTGCCACCATCACCGCCCTCGATCGGACGAGATGTGCCGATTCTCGACAGTACACGCCCCGCGGTGCGTTTCTCCCGCTCTCGATGGACAGGGACAAGTTACGCCGGGAAAGGCCGACAGACTCCTCGGGTCCGGGGCGAACGACGGTCGGCGAAACGAGGAGAACCGCAGGGATTCGAGTATGGCTGCGCGTTGTGGCGCTACCGGCAAGGCTCAAGCGGATTTTTTGGAGCCGGCGGGTGCGGTCGAGTTGGCTTCCGCGGTGAAGCGGAGCAGGCTTTGGCCGTTTTCCAGGGCGGGCTCGGCGGGGTCCGGCGCGAGCATTCCTTCCAGAGCATCGTGGGTTTTTTCCAGCAGCTTGTCGGCGTCACTGTAGCTTTGGGCAGCATTTTTCAAATGCGTCCCCATGACGGCGAACTTATCCGCAAATTTTTCCAGGTGTTTCTCGAGCCCGGAGAGGTTGTCAAGGAGCCGCCTGACATTCTCTTCGGTTTGCATGCCGCGCAGGCCCATGGCGATCACGCAAAGGTGGGCGTAGAGCGTGTTCGGGGAAACCGCGATGACCCGTTTTTCGCGGCAGTAGGCGTCCAAAGGCTGGCCTTTAGCGTCCGCAATCATGAGCAGCTCGTAGTATACGCTTTCCGAGGGCACAAACATGAGCGCGAGATCGAGCGTGCCTTCCTCCGGCACGATGTATTTTTTGGAGATGGCGTCTGCGTGGCCCTTGACGGCGTTGCCAAAGGCGCGGCGCGCTGCGTCTCCCTCACTGGCGATGCGGCGGTAGGCATCGAGCGGGAACTTGGAATCGATGGCCATCAGTTTCTTGTCGCGGAGGAAAATCACGGCATCCACCGCTTCGCCGCTGCTGAAGCGGTACTGGATGGCATAGAGGCGGGGAGGCAAAGAGTCTTCGAGCAGACGCTCGAGGGTGATTTCGCCGAGCGAGCCGCGCGACTTGGCGCCGCCCAGAATTCCTTCGATGGTCTCGGCGGCCTGCGACAACTGCGCGCTGGCCTGGTGGACTTCGCCAAGCTGCCGCTGGATTTGGCTGATCTGGTCGCGGGCATTCTTGAGTTCTTCGGCCATGCGCGTCTCGGCGTCGGAGGCCAGCTGGCCGGTGATCTGGGCGGAGTTCTTGACGGCTTCCTGCAGGGCCGGAGTGACGCTGTCGAGCCTTTGTGCCACGCCCGTGGCGATCGCTTCCATCTGACCGGTGCTTTTGGCCTGCGCCGTGGCCACACTCTGCAGGTCACGCCGCAATTCGTTCATTTGCGATTCGAGAGTTTCCTTCTTTTGGCGGCTCTTGAGGCCCTCGAACACCAGCCAGAGGACCGCAAGAGCCACCACCATGGCTACACCGATAAGGACTCCGGTCATTGGTTCTCCTGAGGTCATGACGGAAACGGTTCCCTTACTTTAGCAGAGGTCCGCGGTCGAGAGAGAACGGCAGGAGGAGCGCATGTGGGATGGAAAGTGGAAGGCTGAAAAAGCGGAAGGGAGAGGGATGACTGAAGACGCGTGCATCCGAGTTCTAAAGGCTGAGAAAGAAGAAGACCCGACAGAGCAGGGCCTTCTTCACCCTCACTTTGTTTGGAATTTTTCCTACCAATTCACCTTTAGCGCAAACTGGAAAGTGCGCGGGTCGTGGGCGGCGCTCGGCTGGCCTGCGTTGCAGCTGCCGGAGATCGGGTCACAGAGCGGGCTGACGTCGCTCACGTTAAACCGGTTGAGCATGTTAAAGCCGTCAGCGATCACCTCCAGATTCATGCGCTCGCCCATAGCGAACTTGCGCGCGAGCCGAAGGTCGATCTGGAAAAAGCCGGGCCGTGTAAAGGCGTTGCGCGCGAGATTCCCCACACAGCCAAAGGGTGGTGACGGAACGGTGAGGCTCGGAGGGAAGGGCTGATTCGTCGGCCCCAGGCATTCTGTGGGAATCGTGAAATCGGTGCCCTTTACAAAGGGAGAGGTGATCACCGGCAAGCCTGCGGGTACTTTCCCAGCGGGGAAAGCGTCGGGGCGATTCGTCGCGGTGCCAAAGTCCAGGTTCGGATTCGTGCCGATCAAGACATTGTAGGGCCGGCCAGAAGCGACTTCGATGATGGGCGCAAGGGTGAAATCGCCGAATAGATGCTTGGCGAAGCCGTCTCCGGACTTGCCGCTGGGCGACTGAAAGACCGCGCTGGTGATCCAGCGGTGCCGCTGGTCGAAATCCGAGTTGCCACGCTCTCCGTGCGGGTTGTTGTTGTTCTGAGGGTTGAGCAGCGTGGACAGGTCCGTCGAATCGTCAATGGTGTGTGAATAGGTCCAACCTGAAAGCAATTCCACGCCGTGGGAGAACCTCTTTGTCACGGTGAGCGTGAACGCGTGGTATACGGAGTTCCCTTGGGAGGTTTGCGGGCTCACATCGCTCCACGGCACAGGAACCGTACCGGTTCCCGGTGCGAGGAACCGCGCGGCCTGTGCCAAACCAACGAGCGTGGCATAGCCGCCGGGGAGCAGAGCGCCGAAGGACGGGTTCGGACCGGACGGCCGGAAGTAGTTGAACACTGCAGGAGTGCCGATCAGACCGACCATACTCCCGCTGCAATCCGGACCGGTGAATCCCTCGCCGACGATACCCGGAACGAGAATGGGGATCGTAGGGGAGCTGATGAGAACGCTTCCGCCACCCGGCGTGTTGGCGACAAGGGTGCCTGCGCCACAGCCGTTGACTGTTCCCGAAACAGGGACCGTAACCGTAAGCGGATTCGTGCCCGTGGCGACAAGGCCGGCCGCAACCGCGTGGCTATCATTCGAAACGAGGAGGGCCGGGTTCGTCACGTTGATGTTCCGCGTACGGTCCAAATGGACTCCGTGTGTGAAGTTATATCCGGCGCTGATTTTCCAATCCTTGGTAATTTCTCGCTCAAGAGTGAGGTTGGCTTGTTGTGCGTAGCCAAATTTGAAATTCTTCTCCACGGGAATCGTGAAGGGCAGCACCGTTAGGGGGTATCCTGGGCCGAATGGCGGCCCCACGGCCGGTGCGAGTGGGAATCCCAGGTAGCGCTGGCCGGTAAACAGAGAATTGGGCTGGAAGAAATAGAAACGCTGCTGCTGGGGCAAATAGCACATCGTCGCGGGAACCGAGGTCGAACAGCCGGTGATGTTTCCGGTCAGCGTTCCTTGGAAAATGTTCGTGGCGTTGAGGGCGGAGAAGTTTAACACGTTGTCGAGATTGCAACCGCCAGGCGAAGCCACGCATGGGCCCGCACCACCAGTCTCAATCAAAGAGGATTCCGCGCCGTCGAAGGCATTGGCAAGGAACCCAAGTGCGAGAGACGGGTTGTCATAGAAAATTCCATACCCCGCCCGAATCACGGTCTTGCCATTGCCCCAGGGGTCCCAGGCAATTCCGGCGCGAGGCTGCACGTTCTTGCTGTTTAGCGGGATGCCCTGAATAACGCCCTCCGCCTGTGCGGCGGCGGCGTTGAGTGCGGTGGCCGGGGGAAAAATCGGCGCCCATTCGATGTCGTACCGAACCCCGTAATTGAAGGTGAACTTACTGCTGATTTTCCAACTGTCCTGGGCAAAAACTCCCAGTCCTGTATCTGTCGTCGGACGCTTGGTATTGCCGATGCCCTGGAAGTAGGTAGTCGGAATTCCCAGGCCGTATGCCTGAACCGCGTTGAACGACGGGAAAGAGGCGGGGAAGCCGAACGAGCCGGGATCCAGGCTGCCGAACGTGTACACTCCGCCGTAGTTCAGCGTAAAGATCTGTGATGCATTGGTGTTGATTTTAATCAAGTTGACATCGCCGCCGAATTTGAACGTGTGACCTCTCTTTGTCCAACTGAGATTGTCGGTCCACTGGAACCGGCGCTCTACCCGATCTTCGGTCGTGAAAGGCTCACGGCCAAAGAAAGCAAATCCAGTCAGGTTAACAGCCGGATCGCTTCCCCCCGGAAGATTGGAAAACCCGTAATGGAGTCCCCTGCGCGCGAATTGGAAACGGAGCTCGTTGAAAAGCGCGTTGGTCATTGCGGTTGTGTGCTGGGCCACGATGGCGAGATCACGAGTCTGCTGTTGGGAGGTGCGGTTCCCTGCGTTCTGGCCGAAATTCTGGTTTTGGGCGTTCACCTGGATGCCGGTGACGAGCGAAGGTGTCACGCTCGCTCGGATAAAGGTAGAGTTGTTGCTGCTCCAGTTGTGATCGAGCCGCAGCGACCAGAGGCTAGTGCCTTCGCGAGTTGGGTAGTTTCCGAGAAGGGTGACAAGTCCCTGGAAGCTTGCTGGAAGCAAGCACGGTGCTGTGCCTCCGCCGCAGGCGGTGCCGTTCTCAGGGAATGAATTCAGCGGAGCTGGCAGAGTCCCAGTGTTCCCAAACAGGGCGACTGCGGAGGCGGCGCCACTAAGAGCTGCTCCGGTGATAAGCGGAACCGCTCCGGGGCTTCCGCACCCGCCCGCGGCCGCGATCGCGGCGGGGTAAAAAGTTGCTTGCCCATTCGGGCCTCCCGTTAGCAGCAGGGGCGTCGAGGAGCACACGCTGGCGCCAGGAACGGGCACCAAGCCAAAGTTGCCCTCTCCGATGCTGGTGAATCCGCTCGTCTGAGCCCGGATGGTCTCATAGGAGAAAAAATAGAACGTCTTGTCTTTCTGGAGCGGTCCGCCTAGCGTGGCACCAGCTTGTACACGGGTGTACGACTGCTTCACCGGAGTGAGAGTGACGGAATCAGTTGCGGGGTTGAAACTGCCCTGGACAGAGAAGGGGTCCCGCGCCTGGATTGCCGTCGCACGGAGAAAGCCGAACGCGTTTCCGTGTACTTGGTTTGCGCCGGATTTCGTAACGATGTTCACCACTCCGCCGGTGGCGCGGCCGTACTCCGGCATGTAATTGCTGGTGATCACTTGAAACTCTTGCACATCCTCCTGCGACACCGTAGCGCGCACGCCGCCTACGGACTTGTCTACAGCGTCGGCTCCGTCGACGCTGACCTCATTCGACCGGGCGCGCTGCCCGCCAAAGTTGAGACCGCTCGTCGGTGCGGCGCCGATAGATGGCGTGTTGTCGCGCGCGGTCTGGGAATTGAGCAAAGTGAAGTTAATGTAATTGCGCTCGTTGATGGGCAAGTTGGTGATCTGACGAGAGTTGATCGTCGATGAAACGTCGGTTTTCTGCGTTTCCACCAGCGCTGCCTCGGCCGTCACCATGACGCTTTGTTTCTCGCCGCCCAACTGAAGCACTGGATTGAGGGTCGCGGCTTCGCCAACGGTCAGAATCACAGCATTATCTTGATAAATGGCAAAACTTGTCCCGGCATCCACGGTTATTTCGTAATGCCCAGGGGGCAGACCCACGAGGTTGTAGCGGCCGCCGTCGTCGGTGACCGCGGTGCGCGTTGCCCCGGTGGCCGCGTTGGTCAGGGTTAGTTTTGCGCCCCTGACGGCGAGATTCTGCGGATCAAAAACCGTGCCCGAAAGCGTCGCGGTATTGACTTGGGCGGACACCGTCGCTCCTCCGCCCAGGACCAACAAAACAAGCAACACGGCCTCGCACATCAACCGCCAACCCGCCAAAGCACACACGACTTGCCTCGATTGCATGAGTCTCCCTCCTGTTGCACCTGAATTGCCGCTAGCGCTGGCGGGCCCCGCCGGGCTTCACACCTGAAACAATTGAATACAGGGCTTTTACTGCAATGGAGCCCGGCTTTCAACTGAAAACTTCTCTGCGCTTGTCTTTGAGTCAACTCTCCGGCTGCCAACCAGAGCATGGTGGCAAGCGGGCCCGTCTGGCAAGCGACAAGACGAGCAACGGCAGAAAACTGGGGGGAGTGTCGCTTCTTGTCGCCACTCACGCGGCTTGGCGCATGCCGGGTCGGCGATTCGAGGGCTAGAGTTGCAGGTGGCGCTGGACGAACTTGCGGAGACGTTCGCGGTCTTCGTCACGCATGTGGACGAATTCCACGCCGGTGCCTTCCTGGCCGATATTGCGAACCACGGCGGTGAAAGTGATTTTGCGAAGGCCGGCGCGCACTTCGAGCTTGATGGAGTCGCCCACGGTAAGTTTTTGCGGAGACTCGAGGTAAGCGCCTCCTAGGCTGATGGTCTTGACGCGGGCGAGACCGGCGGGCATTCCTTCAATTTGCGCGCGTAGCGGCGACTCCAGGGGCACACGGACATATCGGCGGGGAACGAGGTACCCGGAGCTCGCTTGGGTCGGGGCACCAAAAGCGGCGGCAGCTTGCTTGAACGAAGGCCGATTCTCGATGAGGGCAAGCGCGTCCTCGGCCGCCGCGCGCAGGCCGGCGGGCTCTCGATAAGCTAGGCCTTCGCGCTTTTCCACGAGCGTGCGCAGGAGTTCGGCGGCATCCGACGAACGCATCCGACCGAGGGCCTCGATGGCCTTGATGCGGACAAACTGATCGCGCAAAACTTCGTGTTCCCCGGCGGCGATTTCCAAAAGTTGCGGGACGGCGGTGTCTTCCTTGGCTAATCCGATTTGGTCGATCATCATCGGCACAACCATCGCATGCGCCTCCGCAAGAATCGCGGAGAAAACGAAAGCAACGCTTTGCGCCGAGGCGGAATTCGAGGGCCGCGAGAGCTCGCTTACCGCCAGATCCTGAAGATTCCATTCCCAGCTCCCAATGGCCCGGGCGAGACCGCGGAGCAAACGCTCCGGGTCGCAGGCCGCCAGGAGCTTGATGGCGGCGGTCACGCGCTGGCGCCGGGCCTCGTATAGCCGGGTTTCGAGAACGTTGAGGACGGGCACGCCGATGGTGCGCAGGAGGCGGGTCATCGCCTGCAGCATTTCTGCACCTCGGGGTTCGGTCAAAAGCAGCGTCAAGCGGTCGAGCAAACGTTCCGGATCGCGCTGCAAGAGCCGGGGCAGAACCGGATCGAGCGGCCGTTTGGCAAGCGAAGCGTCCACCAGCAAGAACCAGCGGTCTTGCGCAACCAGGCGGTTTGCAAGAGCCGCCATATGCTCGTGTTCTTTGTCGCGCGGGGAGCGCTCGAGACCGGTGAGGATCAATTCGAATCCGGCAAAGTCGGCACGATTCACGGCGATGCGCCCGAGAGCTTCCACCAAGGCGGCGAGCAGCGCTGCCGTCTCCGGAGCCGTTTCTTCCTGGAGAGCTTTCATGGCCGAGCGGCTGAGCTCCTCCGGCAATTGGTTCGGCCACAGGGATTCGAGGATCGGAACAAGCTCTTTGAGACCGGCCGCCACCGAACGCCTTGCCGAAGCATCGGGAAGGTCCAGACGACGCAGATAATTCAGCACCATGCTTCGCGCTTCGCGCCGAGGAGCGTCCGCGCCGGTTTCGACGAGTTGGCCAAGCGTTTGCCGCAAAGCCGCGATGGGAACGCACCAGACGTCCGGTCCGCGCACCACCGCTGATTTTTCCCGCGCCGGCAGTTCCAGCCAGAACCGGTCGATCACCTGGTCGCAATGCGTGTCGCTCGCCCAGGTGACCGCCAGCGAGGAAAGGTGCTGCGAGGCATGAGGACCCGTGTAGGCTCCGGATTCCACCAAGACTTCAGCAAAGCGCTGGAATGCCGGACGGACTCCCGGAGAATGCAGCGAGCCGCCGGCGAACTCGGCGCTAAGAAATTCCAGAATGATGTTTTCCGACAGCCGCAGCAGGTAAGGAAGAGGCTGCTCGCCGTCGCGCGGAGCATATTGCGAGACGGAGTGGAGCAGCATGCTCACGCTCTCGCGGCTGGCTTCCTCCATGGCACCGTGAATGGCGCGCGCCGCTTCTTCGGGAGCAAGGCCGCGCGCGGTCTCGAGCGGCGGTGTAAGGCGCGCCAACAACCGCAGCGTGGCCATCAGGTCGTCCGAGTCCGGCGCTTTGATCGGCGTTTCCGGGGTTTCCCGGGGAGTATGGCCGCCATAGGCGACCAGGGCACCAATCAGGCTTGCCAGCACCGTGTCCACTTTGCGGTCGGTTTGCGTATTGACCGAAATGCCTTCCACACGATTCTCCAGGAGGCGGGTGGGCCACCAAGCATTTCCGGAAGCGCCTGCGGGCTCTTCTGATTTCAGTAATGACTCTCTCATCAATCGCGCCAGCGTGTCCAGTTCGCCCACATGGAACTTCCTCGCGAAAGCCAGGGACCAGATGCCCACGCGCTGCAAATCCGCGGCCAGCGCCTGCATTTCTCCGCGCGCGTCCGGCAGGTGCCGCTCACTGACCCGCGGCGCAACAATTCCGCCGCGCTCGATTCGAATCTCGAGCCCTTCAAGTGATTCCGCGACGGGCCGCAGGGAATCGTAGGCGCTATCCAGGCTGTCGAGCCGGCTGGGGTGATTCTTTTCATAGAGGCGTTCGGAGCGCAGGAGTAGGTGGAAGTCGCGAAGCGCGCGATAAACCTCGCTGGGTCGGTGATCTGTGTTTGCGGATAGCCAGTGGGAGACGGCCGTCGCGCCGCCCGCCGCCTTCGGTGTCGCATCGATCGGCGCGTTCGACAGCGTCCCGCGCTCACGGTCATGGGTTGGCAAGGTGGCTCGAAGAGACAAAGATTTCTCCACAATTCCTTCGCAGTCCGGGCTTTGTCCTCACAATCCAAACAAAGCCTGCTCCATCGTCAAGCAACTGTCGATCCTAAGGGAAGCTGATCTAAGTTTTTTAGAATGAGTGAGAAAGGTGCAACGTTCCAGGGCGCGTAAGGGGGCGGATGTAACAAATTGTTACGCTTTAGGTAGCGAGGCCTTTTTTGCGGAGAAAAACTGCGTCTTTGCCGAGCCGTGCAAAGGGCCCATTGCCGCTTATTTTTGCCGCAGCGTCTGGTTGATGGGCACCGTGCCCCCTTCGCTCGCTTCGACGGTCCGCTTTGCGAGCTGGTACCCATCGAGCTTGAGCGTGATCGTGTGAATCCCCGAAGGTATCTGAACCCGCGCGGGGGTGAACTGTCCGGTGGAGTTGTCGTCCACAATGATTTCCGCGCCCTTAGGATTGCTCGTGACTTGCGCCCAGGCAACGCGCGTAGCCGATCTTTCCGTCAGGGGCACCTTGAGTTGCGTTTGAATATCCGTCACTTGTATGGTCCCGGAGTGGGCTTCGTAGCCGGACAGCCGCAACACCAAGTTGTACTGCCCCGGAGCGAGCGGCAACGTGACGGGAGTCTGGCCGGACTGTTTTGCGCCGTTGATGAACACGTCCGCTCCCGGCGGCTCGGTGCTGATGAAAATGCCCCTGGCGAGCGGTTCGAGCTTAATCTTTTGATCCTGGGCTTCGTCCCCTTTGATCTGGAGCGCGGTTTGCACAGGTTGATAGCCGTCCTTTTGCACTTCCAGGCCGTAACGCTGCGGCGTGAGATTGTTGAAGCTGCAAGGCGTCTCGCACTTGCCCAGGACATGGCCGGCCGGTCCCTGGAGAAGCGCAGTCGCCCCGATCACGTCGGTAACCACGTGAATCGCGCCGCGGCCCGGCGCCGGAAGCGGATGGCTCGAATCGTCGGAGCCGGCCCCCGCGCTTGCGGCGGCATCGTCGTACTCAATATGATCGATGACATGCACGCTTGCCGGTGCGCTGCGGAGGAATTTCAAGAGTTCGGCGTGTTCGGAGGGACGGAGTTTGCCGACCAGAGTCAAAGTGTTGCCCGTGCTCTGTACCTTCGCGCCTCCGCCAAGTCCTTTTTCGGAGATGGCTTCCTCAATGCGGCCCTTATATTCCGCGGTCTTGGGACTGATGGCATTGTCGGGTCTCCTTGGCGCGGCTTTTTCAGGCGAAGGATCCGCGGATTTCACTTCGGCCACGGTGTCCCGAGCGCTCGTGGAAGCCTCGTGCGGGCCCTGCGGGGCGTCGGCGCTCGGGCTCGCCTCAGAATTCCGAGTGGCAGCCCGCGGCGCAGGTTCGGCGGAACGGGACGAAGGGGTTTCCTTCACCTGGGCGTTGTGTAATGCGCGCGCGGCCTCAAAAACGGGTTTGATCTTGTTTGCGCCGTAGACGATTACGCCAACAAGCGCCAGCGCCGCGAAAATCGTGCCGACGACGCTCTTTTTCTTGGGAGGCTCGACCGGGGTCGACTGCATCGTTCCCGTGCGGGGAACGACGGGAGTCGGCCAGGGGGCAGCAGCGCGCTCTCTCGGAGAGCGTGAGGTGGCAACAACCGTCGGATCATCTGTCGCCGGTGCATGGCCGGAAAGCGCGTGGCCCGGAAATCCGTGGCCGCCCAGATTGCCGGAGGCCACGGTTGCCGCAGGAGAGCCGCCACCGATGACCATCGTTGAATTGGGGCTGGCTCCGGCAAAGCCTTGCGCCCGGTAATTGCGCAAGTCTTCCAGCATTTCGCGGCAGCTTTGATAGCGCTGCTCGGGTTCTTTTGCGAGGGCCTTCAGCACCACCGTGCTGATGCCGGGATGAATCGAGGCATCAATCTGGCGCGGCGGAACGGGCTCCTCGTTGACAATCTTATAGATGACCGTGGTGATGTTCTGGCCGGGAAAGGGCTTTTCGCCGGTGATCATTTCATAGAGCATGACCCCCAGGGAGAAGATATCGCTGCGGCCGTCCACACCGCGCCCCTTCACTTGCTCCGGGGACATGTAACTGGGTGTGCCCATTACATGCGAGGTTTGCTGGGTGCTGCCGAACTGCAGGATCTTGGCCGTGCCGAAGTCGGTGATTTTGACGGTGTCGTCGGCGGCGAGCATCAGGTTGGCGGGTTTGATGTCGCGGTGGACGACGTTGCGTTCATGGGCAAATTGCAGTGCGCTGCAGGTCTGGTCCATGATGCGCAGCGTGCGGGACAAGGGGAAGGAATGTCCGCCGTCGAGGAGGACTTGCAGGCTCTTGCCCTCCACCAACTCCATGGTGATGTAGTACAGGCCGTCTTCCTCGCCGGCGTCATAGACCACCACAATGTTGGGATGAGTGAGCAGGCCGGCGGCGCGCGCTTCGGTCTGGAACCGCGCCAGCAGTTCTGCGCGGTTGAGCCCGGTGCCTTCTTCGCTGAGGCGGATGGTTTTCACGGCGACGGTGCGGCCGATGACCGGGTCGACGGCCTTGTAGACAATGCCCATGGCGCCGCGGCCGAGCTCGCCAACGATCTCGTACCTTCCGGCTTTGCTTACTGTTTCCATCTCTGAGCTGCGCTGTTTGCTTCGAGCACGCCTTCCCCAAGTTCCGCGAATTCATCCGGGCCGACGGCCCCGCGTCAGGCAGGGCTAAGGGCTCTGTTGCCGGACCTTTGTCTTTCGCCTGACGTTCTTTGGCGGACATGCGTCCGCGGACACCTGGGCGCCCTTGTTGGCACAGTACCCAGCGGAATTTCTCGAGGTCAACGCTACGGGGGTACCAGTGTTTCGGACTCGATACTTGACTGTTTGGGCGGCCCCCGAGAACGGACCCCGGGGCTGATTCGCCCGCCGAATCGACGCTGCCTCGGGAAGCGCACAGCATTGCGCTAGTCGCCGTGGCCGTGGGAGTCCTTATCCAAGGCGACTTTGCCGGCGAAGGAGCGGTAGACAAACGTGAAGTAACCGGCGGCAAGAATCATGCCGGGGACCCACCAGACAAGCCCAACCCTCAGGCCGTAGTTTCCGGCTTTGGCGTTGCTCACCGTCAGCGAGTACAGGGGATTCCGCGCAGGCAGCACCATGGGATAAACGCCGAAGACCACGCTCGTCAGCATGCCCGTTAAATACGCGCAAGAGGCGAAGAAAGCTCGGCGTTCGCTGCGCTTTCGCAATTCGAAAGGAACGCCGGCCAGTCCGGTTACGGCCAGCAGAGGAAAGATCAGGCCCCACGGCCAGGTCGAGAAATTGACCAGGATTTGCGGCTGCACGCGAAAAGTTATGCCGGTGACCATCGCCGTCAGCGCAAGCACGCCCCACCAGCTCCGGGCGGCCAATTTTCCGGCACGCGAGCGTACCTCGCCGCCCGTTTTCAACTGCACCCAAAGCCCGCCGTGCATGACCAGCGCGAGCAGGGCGAGAACGCCGACGAGAAGGGTGTACCAGTCCAGAATGCCGGTCTCCTCTCCTAGTCGGAAATTGGTCCATAGCGGCTCGAAGAAATAGCCGCTCGCCCCGAGCGGCACGCCGCGAACCACGTTGCCTAACGCAGCACCAAAAAAGAGCGCGAGCAGCAAGCTCGAGCTGCAAAAAAGAAAATCCCAGAGTGGGTCCCAGACCGCGCTCTTGATATGATTGCGGAATTCGATCGAGGAACCGCGCAGAATCAGCAGCCACAAGACGATCATCAGCGGCAGGTAGAATCCGCTGAAGCCGCTGGCATAAAGCGCAGGGAACGCAAAATACAGCGTGCCACCCGCTGCCAGGAGCCAGACTTCATTGCCGTCCCACACCGGACCGATGCTCGCCAAAATCTGCCGCCGCTCTTCCTCCGTTTTCGCCGCCAGCAGGTGAATGGCTCCGGCGCCGAGGTCGAAGCCATCGAGCAGCACGTAAACGGCAATCATGATCGCAACCAGGCAGAACCACACCGTTCCCATGGCACCCTCCCTAATCGGCCGGCGCGTCGGCGAAATCGCCGCGACCGTCTCTGCCCGGCTCGGGCCCCATTTCAATCTCGCGATAAATCAGAAACAACCACAGAACGGCCAGTACCGCGTACATGCCCATGAAGCCGATGAGCGTGAACCAGGCATTGCCCGCGGCTACGCGCGGAGAAACTCCTTCCGCGGTGCGCATCAATCCATAAATCAACCAGGGTTGGCGCCCCAGTTCCGCGGTCATCCAGCCGGCGGTGTTGGCGATGTAAGGCAGCGGAACGGAGACCATGAGGATCCACAGCATCCCGCGCGAGTCGTAAAGTTTGCCGCGCCAGAGCAGAATCGCGGCAACCACCATCACCGCGATGAAAATTGTGCCCAGGCCCACCATCACGTGGTAGCTGTAATACAGCAGCGGAATCTGGTCCGGCCAGGCCGTCTCGGGGAACTCCAGGAGACCTTTCACGTCGGCGCGCCATTCGCGGTAGGTGAGGAAGCTCAGCATGTTCGGCAGTTCGAGAGGATTGTCCAGCCGCCGTTTCTCGACGTCCGGTTGGCCCAGAATCGCGAGCGGCGCTCCCTGTTGCGATTGGAAAAGTCCTTCCATCGCGGCAAGCGTCGGCGGTTGGCTGTACGCGATCATTTTTCCCTGCATGTCTCCGGTAGGGAAGAGCTGCAACAGAGCGGCGATCGTTCCGACAAGGACTCCTGTTCGAACGAAAGTGCGCCCGTAATCTTCGTCGCGCTTCGTCAGCAAATAGAAAGACCCCACCCCGGCCATCACGAAGCATCCGGTTTGCACTGCGCCGAGCATGTTGTGCGCGTACTGCCAGAGCGCCCATTTGTTCAAAAGCAGACCCCAGAAACTGGAAAGCTCGATTTCGCCGCCGGGACCGAGGCGGTAGCCCGCCGGATGCTGCATCCACGCATCGGTTGCGACAATGAAATATCCGGAGAGCCATGATCCCAGAAACACGAGAAAGGCCGCCCACCAGTGCCCGATGCGCCCAAGCTTCTTCTCTCCGAAGAGAAATAAGCCGAGGAAGCTCGATTCCAGAAAAAAGGAAAAGACCCCTTCCATCGCCAGCGTCTGGCCGATGACACCTCCCGCGGCTTTCGAAAACGCCGCCCAGTTCGTGCCGAACTGAAATTCCATGGGGATCCCGGTGACTACGCCGAGGGCAAAATTAATTCCAAAGATGCGGGCCCAGAACCGCGCCGCGCGATGATAGTGTTCGTCACCGGTGCGGAGCGCTTTCGTCTTGAGGTAGACGAGCAGCAGCGCGAGACCCATGGTGAGTTGGGGAAAGAGGTAATGAAAAGTGATGGTGAAGGCAAAGTGAAGACGATGGACGTCCAGCGCTTGTCCCATAAGCACCTCGTGGCAACGACGGTGAAGTCCGGCCGAGCAGGCTTTGGCTTTATCGAAGGATACGAGCGCAAGAGACTTGCACATCTATCATCCCATTTTCGACGCTACCCTTAGAAGCATTTTCTCATTCGCGGCCTGGTGAAGCCTTATGAAACCAGGGCCGGAATTTAACGCATTCCCCGTGCTATAATGTCGGCCTTGCGGTGCTTTCCGCTCCTTCCTTTCGAGCCTCACATGCTGGTGCGTTTCCTCGTTGCTCGTGGAGGTTCCCGTGGCCGTAATCTATAACCCCCAAATGCCAACCCGGCTCGCCGCACATCTCCGGGGCCGCGCGCTGCTGGAAACTCCGGCCCTGAACAAGGGCACAGCTTTTACCCTGCTCGAACGCCAGGCGTTGGGGCTGGACGGATTGCTTCCGCCGGCTGTCGAAACCGTTGAAGAGCAGTCCTTCCGGGCTTACAAGGCCTATCTTCGCAAGCCCGACGACTTGGAACGCCATATTTACCTGCGGCAACTGCAGGACACAAACGAGGTTCTTTTCTACCGGCTGCTTCTAGATCACATCGAGGAGATGCTGCCCATTGTGTACACTCCGGTGGTGGCAGAGGCCTGCCAGGAGTTCAGCCACATTTACCGCCGTCCGCGTGGCTTGATCATCTCCTATCCGTTGCGAGACCAGATCGAGAGTCTGCTCCGCAACCGTCCCAATAAGGAAGTGAGTGTGATTGTGGTCACCGATGGAGAACGCATTCTCGGAATCGGGGACCAGGGAGTAGGCGGGCTGGGCATACCTATCGGCAAGCTGTCGCTCTACACGCTGATTGGCGGCGTTCCGCCCGCCGAAACCCTGCCGGTCATTCTGGACGTAGGAACGAACAACGAGCAGCGGCTCGGGGATCCCGAATACCTGGGATGGCGGCATGAGCGAATCACCGGAGAGGCATACTACGATTTCGTAGATCGTTTTGTGAACGCCGTGAAAAAGGAGCTGCCGGATACACTTTTGCAGTGGGAAGACTTCTCCAAGGCGCACGCGCGACCGATCCTGGACCGCTATCGCGACGAGCTGGTTACCTTCAACGACGACATTCAAGGCACCGCGGCGGTCACGGCGGGAGCGATTTTTTCCGCGGTACGCGCTTCCGGCGGGCGACTGCGGGATCAGCAGGTGGTGATTCTGGGCGCCGGCTCGGCGGGAATCGGCGTCGCCGACTCGCTCGCCGAGGCTTTGGTTGCCGATGGATTATCCGAAGCGGAAGCGCGCCCGCGTTTCTGGCTCATCAATAGCGGCGGTTTGCTCGATTCCGGGCGGACGGATTTGTCCGAACAGCAGCGCCGGTATGCCCAGCCCGCAGAGCGAGTCGGAAATTTCACACGCACGCTCGAAAACCATCAGATCGGCCTCAGCGACGTGATTCACAAAATTGCGGGGACCATCCTTGTCGGGCTCTCGACTCTCCCGGGGGCGTTCACGGAACCCATCGTTCGCGAAATGGCTCGCAAGTGCGAGCGGCCGATTATTTTGCCGCTGTCCAATCCGACCTCGAAATCGGAAGCGGTGCCCGCGGACCTGTTGCGCTGGACCGACGGCCGCGCGTTGATCGCCACGGGCTCGCCGTTCGCCGATGTTGAGTACCGAGGCCGAAAAGTCCGCGTTTCCCAATGCAACAACGTGTTCATCTTCCCGGCCATGGGGCTTGCGGTGTCGGCGACCCGCGCGCGGCGCGTCACCGACGGCATGTTTCTGGCCGCCGCGCGCGCGCTCGCCCAGCATTCTCCCGCGCTCGGGGACCCGGCGGCGCCGTTGTTGCCGGCGTTAACCGCACTTCGCCGGGCCGCGGTCGAAATCGCCTTTGCCGTGGCGGAACAAGCCGCGCGTGAGGGATTGTGCGTCGAGTCTTCTAGGGAATCCTTGCGCAATCGCATCATCTCTTTGCAGTGGGCGCCCGTCTACCAGTCCTATTTGTGAGGGATTCCGCGAGGCTTGCCGGAGTGAAGGTTTTTCATCATCCTCGTTTAGTCGTGGTGCATCCGATGTAAAAGTCCGGAGGTGCGCCTCGCATCGGAGGACCCCATGAAATATGACGCCATCGTTATCGGCTCCGGCCAGGCCGGCAACCCCCTCTGCTTTCGCCTTGCGGACCTGGGATGGTCGGTCGCCCTGGTTGAGGAAAAGCATCTTGGAGGAACGTGCATCAACGTGGGATGCACCCCGACGAAGACCATGGTGCACCGCGCGCAGGTTGCGCATTACGCACGAAACGCAGCGCGCTGGGGAGTGAAGGTCTCGGAAGTCGCCGTGGACTTGGCCAAAATCGTGGCGCAAAGAGATGAGGTCGTGCTGAGCTTTCGCGGCGGCCAGCAGCGGCGCGTAGATGAGCGCAAGAATCTTCGCCTTTATCGAAGTCGAGCGCGGTTTGTTGCACCCCATCAAGTTCAGGTCGGGGAAGAAATCATCGAAAGCGAAAAGATTTTCCTTAACACCGGCGGCCGCCCGCACATTCCGGCGATTCCAGGACTGCGCGAAGTGCCGTTTCTCACCAACGAATCCATCCTCGAGCTTGCCTCGGTTCCCCAACACCTGCTCGTTCTTGGCGGCGGCTACATCGGCCTCGAATTCGGGCAAATGTTCCGGCGTTACGGAAGCCGCGTAACCATCGTTCACAACGGGCCGCAGATCGTGCCGCGCGAAGATCCGGAAATTGCCGCCGAACTCCAGAAAGCATTGGAAGGCGAAGGTGTGGAGTTGGTCTTGAATGCTGTCACGGAAGCGGTGCGCGGGAAACAGGATGGCGTCACTCTATCTTGCAAACTTCGATCCGGCGGGCGGGATATCCGTGGCTCGCATCTGCTGGTTGCCACCGGCCGCGTTCCCAATACGGATGACTTGGGTCTCGCAAAGGCCGGTATTGCCACAAATAAGGATGGATCGGTCAAAGTGAACGCTCGCCTGGAAACGAACCTGCCCGGCGTCTGGGCGCTCGGCGACTGCAAAGGCGGTCCAGCCTTCACGCATATCTCTTACAACGATTTCCAAATCGTGTATGGCAACCTCGTCGAAGGAAAAAACCTCAGCACCGAAAACCGGATCGTGCCTTATTGCGTGTTCACCGATCCGCAGCTCGGCGGCGTGGGTATGACCGAAAAAGAAGCGCGCGTCAGGGGTCACCGGCTCAAGATCGGAAGATATCCGATGAGCGGGGTCGCCCGGGCCATCGAGCGCGGAGAAACCGCGGGTCTGATGAAAATTGTCGTGGATGCGTCCAACGACCGTATTCTGGGAGCTTCGATCCTGGCGTCGGAAGGCGGGGAACTGGTGCAAATTCTCGGCGCGGTCATGCTGGCGAATCAGCCGTACACGCTTCTGAAGGGGGCGGTATACATTCACCCGACGCTTGCAGAAGGATTTTTCTCGCTGATGGAGGACGTCAAGCCGGTACACTAGTGGGCCGTCGCCGTTCTAGACCTTGTCGAAAAGGATGTTCGCCGTAGCCGCCGGAGAGGATCTTCCCGCACACGACCCTTCAGGTTGGCTAGAATCCGGCGGTTAGTTACCAGCTTCGAACGCGTCGAGCAAATCATGCCGGTATCGCTCCTCGAACTGCCAGGTCAGGGCAGCAGACGCGGTGTCGCCGGTGGCCAAGGCCCAGCGGGAGGGGAATCGGGGCCGAGGCCCGGAGCAATCTTCGCAATGCGCAAGCTGCGGAAGATCGTCGGCCAATACTCCTTGACGATATTGCCGCAAGCGGTGAAACCAAGCCGCACCCCGTAACGACTAAACGTATCCCCCGCGGTCTGCTGGGGCGCGGGGAGATAGCTGTTTGCCAGGCCTTCGGCAAATAGAGGCCCAAGGATTCCCGGCCAATTGAGACCTTCCCGCCCCCGATCGGTGCGCGCAACCACCAAGCGGCTGACGCCATAGCCGATGCGGTGCCAAGGGCCGCCGCGCAAGCTGACAAAGTAGCGCGGATCGCGGCGGAATAAGGACGCGAACAAAAAGGTAGTGAAGAATTCCGTCGAGGCGCCGGAAGCCATCGACGATCCAAAACGCTTTCCGTATCCGGCCATTCCCTGGCCATAATCGGGAAGGGAATTGCGTGCCTGGCTGACGCCGGAACTAAGAGCGGAGGAAAGGAAACGCGAAGGGGCAAGGCTCTTCCCCGCAAAGAGTTCCAGTTTCTGTTTGCTCGAAAGCGGGCCGGGACTGGCGGCGAGGTCGGGAAAGAAAACCGAGCGCCGGCCCAAAACCTCGAAGGTCGCTTGAAGGCTGCTATCGTGTTTGTGATCAGCCTCCTGCTTGGCGGCGGGCGCTTCCGGAAGATCTTTCGGTTGTTGCTGCGCAGCTACCGCTTGCGCGGCAAGAAGCAGAATCGAGCCGAGTCCGAGGGCCCGGGAGCCGTAGTGCATTTCGTTATGTTAGCACGAGCGCGACACCGTGCCCCCGATGAAGCTCCCAAACCGGCACCGCAAGACGAGCTTTCCGGGCATCCTTAGCACGCCCGGCCGAACGCGCCGGTATCCGCATCCGCCTGTGCAAAAACCTTGTTGATTCGGAAATCGGGCCTAGACGAAACTGGGCAAAGTCGCCCACTGGATGCATCAAGGCCGGCACCGGGACTGTCACAATGGAATGGCGGGACCGGCGGACTTGAACCGCCAACCTAGAGTCCAGGAAATTGGAAAAACACCAAGGGATGGTGCTTTTTCAACGATTAGCGGGGTACACCAGGGCGCTCGAGGGCGATTCTTGGTCCATGTTGGCTACCGATTTTGGGTACATCGGGTTTCAAATTTCAACGCGGACGTTGTGCTAAAATTCGCATCGAGGGGCTGTAGCTCAGATGGATAGAGCGTCGGTTTCCTAAACCGTAGGTCGCGAGTTCGAATCTCGCCAGCCCCACCAGTTTCCGCCCGCAGCCGAAGCGTTCCGAGAAAGCTGGTTGCCTGTTTCGTTATTTTATGGCCGTCCGCGAGATCAGGAGCCC